>Ga0213497_1000002_pt1 | contig 66608 bp, 38 predicted proteins | sample Lodgepole_Yose_3_FD_150979 | JGI IMG/M metagenome (GOLD analysis project Ga0213497, IMG submission 150979) | Leaf-associated microbial communities from Pinus contorta in Yosemite National Park, California, United States - Lodgepole_Yose_3 | ecosystem: Host-associated > Plants > Phyllosphere >...
GACTGTCAAGGAGAGGGGCGGAGCCACTCACTATTCATATGGTGAGGGGTCACTCACTATTCATATGGTGAGGGTCCTTATCAGTCGAGCCTGCTTACGCATCCTTATCAGTCGAGCACCTAAAGGTTAGGGTTTACTTATTGGTTTGGGGGGTTAACAGTCGAGCATGCTTGCGCATCCTCTCCTCTCCTTAACAGTCGAGCACCTAAAGGTCCTTATCAGTCGAGCACCTAAAGGTCCTTAACAGTCGAGCACCTAAAGGTTAGGGTTTACTTATTGGTTTGGGGGGTTAACAGTCGAGCATGCTTGCGCATCCTTATCAGTCGAGCCTGCTTAAGCATCCTTTGGTCGAGCGGCTTCGCTCCTTTTCATCATGTCTCTTTCCATTTTAGGCAGGATGGACGGGTGCTCGATGAAATGAAGGGAGGGCCGGGAAAAAGGTAACCTGCGTAGACCTAATTGCTTTGCAATATTGATATTATCCCGCCCGTGTGCATGCGTGCGTTAAGTAAGTCTCTAGGTGGGTAGCGGTGGTATAGCTTGTTATAGAAGTGTGGGTATAGATCGGTGTGCCTGTGCTGGTCTATTCGGTCTAGAAAGATTGATTAGGTTGGGATTGGTGGGTCTAGTCTGTGTAAGGTAACCCGATCCAAGGCAAACGATCCAAGGTGTCCGCTCTAAGGTTGGAAGTTGTAGCAGGATGGCTTTCAAGGATCAATGGCTAAGGCGAGCCTGGTTGTGTAGGACCGTAAGAAGAGAAGTGATATAAGTGTTGGTTGCCGCTATAGAGCAGCTTTTCAAGTTCAATCAGTTGCACATTCCATGGTGATATAGCTAGCTCTAGAGAGTCTGATGGATGATTCCGTGGTGTTCTAGCATGCATCCTTTGGCTTGTTTGATCAAATGTGCCTTACCACGACTTCCACCATCAGTGCCTTTGGAGAGATTTCAATTTACTTATTGGGTGGCCCCTCTCAAATAAGTAACCAAAGAGCGACTTCGTTGATGGCGTTGGTCGAGAGTTCGCTTGCTCACCCTTTTTCTTCAGTTCGATTCAGTGCGCGGAAAGACAACCGAGTTAGCTTAGTGTGTTTACTCGGTAGAATGTCTTCCCTTCTCTTCCCTTCCCTTATCTGCCTTGACCATGACCAGTGTTGCCTTCGCAGCGTACAAGCTTGACCAGAGATACTTGGCTTGAAGGCAGTATGGGGTTACCTCTTCGCATGACTATGGCTCGATAGAATCCTACGATCCCTTACGATCCAATCATCTCAGCAGACGTGTCCTAGGTGTGCCTGTTCGCTGACTAGGCCTAGATAGAAACCATCCCATCATCCCATACGTTTCCTAGGCTCTGCCCTTGAGCATAACCTCCAACACCTTCATTCCGGTCATGAAAAGAATCCATCATTCCATTGGGTGTTCCTTCTCCGGATTGGAGGAAGGAGCGCTTCTTTGGTGTGTCCCAAAGTCGCCCAATAATTAAGACCTCTCCGGAATTTCCTTGCCCCCCGGCCCCTCCTTTTTCTCCTCTGGCGGCTTCGCACCTTCAAATCTGATATAAGTTGGAATTGGAAATGGTCAAAATGCTATTTCTCTATTTGGGTGAGAATAGTGGTCAAGTGTCATTGGCTTTTCTACTGTCCGTTATAGTGCGATATGTGGGAGCAGATAAGACTAAAGTGGTATTAGATAGATTGGTAGCCCAGCGGATCAGCGTATTGGATCAGCCGGGGAGCCCATCCTAGTCGATTAGCCCAGCCCAGTGGAAATGACAGGTTTCTATGCACTTGATCCAAGAGCCGATCCAAGAGCTGATTCAGGTGTCGAGGCACTCAAGGCCCGGTACTCTATGACAGGGGTAGATGGGTTCTTGTAGGTTTTTGAAAACAATGGAGCATTTCTTCTTGGATTTCTTCTTTGATGTTTTTGAACCGATCACATCTTACGACGCACCTGGAGAAGTTGCTGAAACAATTGTGTATAATAACATATATAATGCAAGCTGAACAAACTTACCCATCTTACAAGAAAGGTGTTACCCGCCCAGTACGCTTCAGCCCGCTTTCTGTTCAATCCGAAACTGCCAACATCTGCCGATAATAATAGCGTACCCATCACTCCCAATCCCAACTCCCCATCATTCACAAACAGATCACACGTACCCCTCCTCATTCCCCTGATCACGTACCCATCGTTACCAGCCATCGTCCCCTTCATCCACTGGAAGATCGCACGCACGTCCCCAGCACTCCCCAGTCCACCATAACCGCATTCTTACACATACCCGCATTCTATAGCATTCTCGCATTCAGTTACCCCGCAACAAACAACTCACAGGGGCTATTGGGTCTACTCAATGGGCCTAATCCACAGGGAGGGAAATAATCACTGGCGATGGCGATGGCAATGGCGATACTCCTACAGAGAGAGGGGGCTATTCTCTACAGAGGTGGATACTCATACAGAGACACAATGAGGTACACGTTAGAGGTTACACATTGAGGTTAGGTTACACGTAGAGCAACACATTCCGCATATACACTCTGATTGCCAGGAGCTATTCGTGCCCAGTTCGACGTGAACAGTAGTTGATCCCCCGTACCCAAAAGGGGGTGTTCCTGCTTTACTAGTTGCAGTACGTGACCAGGATAGGAGGAGTTGTTCTACGTGCTGTTCTTGATTAACCACGCCCAGGAAGCAGGTGATTCTAAGTGTGTTACCTGTTCTTGATCCACCATGCCCAGAAAGCAGGTGGTTTTGATTCTAAGTGTGTTACCTGTTCTCAATAACAACATTTGCCCAGGAAGGTGAGTCAGTCAGGTTAGTCAGGTTAGGGCCATTACTGATACGTGACCAGAATGATTTGATTCTATGTTACCTGTTTTCTCAATACCCCGTGCCCTTGAATGAGGTTTTCGTGCCATGTTATACGTTACCGAAGGACAGTCAGCCATGGGGAGTAGCACCAGTTAGCGAGTCATTGATTTTCCACATCAGCGGTCCCATATTTGAAGGCTGTCGCATAGTCCCACATCGGCAGAGAGCAGAGATAGGGGCGGTTCAACGGACGGATGATGTTGCAGTGTGAGGTGGACCAATATAGAGAGGTTTCTTATTTGCTGCTGGCCGGTTTATGATATGTTCGCTTACCGGTATATGTCCCAGAAGTGTTGTATGCAAAGGTGTAACGATAGCGAGAGAGAGAGGTATGGTTATGATGTTGTTGATTGCCGGTAGATGTCCCCAGAAGGTTGTACAGATGATGTGGTCTACGAAGGTGTGCTGCTTGCCGGTTTACCGCTTGCCCCCATGAGTAGTATAAAAGGATCGCTACAGCTCGATTATACGCCCCGCATTACCTGGCATACCCGGATCGGCAAAGGTTACAAGTTCGCTTGCAACAGATTTCAGCCTTGATGCTTATTGGGTGGTGGGCGGTGGTCGAGCCTGCTTACGCATCCTCATTCACTATTTTCATTTCAATCAACTCCCCTTTAGGCGGTCCCAGGCAAGGGGCGTTTTTGTTGTGTCATCGGGGCCTCTCAACTGGATCATCGCCCTATGCTTGAACTTGAATTCACGCTAGTCGGGGAGTGACCGTAAGCAAGGTGGGGGATGCCCGCCCGGAGAGTGATTCATTGATCGCCTACAGATTAGGCCCAGGCACCAAGTTGACTTGGAACAGATTGCACAAAAACATAACAATGGACATCCCTCCCTCTATTTATTCCCCTCAAATCGCTAGCTAGAAGGTAAGGAGAGAAATGCCCACTTTCTATTATTATACTTAGCATTCTTCGCACAATGAAAAGCAGATCATGAGCGTAATTACATATATAATTCATTCATGCATAATGAAATAGAGAATATACCAAATCTACGACGAAGTACTTCCCCTTGGTAGCTCCGATCACTTCTCCATCGTCATATCTCCGTATAGTACTTTCCCTCTATAGCTCCGATACTTATCCATTGGCACTTCTCCTCTAGAGCTCCATTCTCCATGGGCACTCTCTATTGAGAGTTCTTATTACACTGCTACTGCTAAATAAGGATGACTTCTTGGGGGATTGGATTTGAAACACCCCTTACCGTGCTAACAAAAAAGGCAAATTCAGATTCCCAAGGCTTAGAGGCTACGCTTTGCTCCTGCTAGGGTTGGTAAATATGAAAGCACCCTCTAACTGCCCTACCTCTTCAAGTAGAATTTCTAACCGCCTTTTCTTTAAGGTCAATGGCAGGAGGGCGCAGCTGTACTTCCATAGGATCGGGTAGAGCACGGAGCCCTGTGAGATGCCTATGTCAGTATTCGTATAGATGGTACCGTCTGATCCCATTAGAGTATTGGTCATAAACATCCGTATTAGGTTCAAGAAGGCTTCATCCGCTACGTGTTGGCTAAGAAGATCCATCAGTAGCTCATGTCGGGCTCTATCAACTTGAAATGATTGTTGCCACCACCTAAAGAGATAGTGACTTAATAACTTGGACAAACGCCTTAAGCATCCAACCCTAACCAACTCTCTCTACCATAGAGAGAAAACCTCTCTATACTACCTCTCTATACTACCTCTCTATACCATATGGATCCTAAACCCATTAGTAATTAGTCCAAGGGAGAGAGAGAAGGGACTATGGATGAAGGGACTATGGATCTAAACCTAAGGAGTTATGCAGGGCGATCCACATGGTGCCGCAGGAGAAAACATGGCAAAGATACTTCAAGAAGGATGGAAAGGATCATACCAATCCTAAGTATGCTGGAAAGCCTAAACTACCCACTACCTTGACTCCTTCTATATAAGCAGCGAAAGGAAATCCACTAATATGAAGAAGATGCTATTGCCACTGGCCTTCCTGTAAAACAACCTTGCCCCCCGGCCCCTCCTTTTTCTCCTCTGGCGGCTTCGCACCTTGAATAGTTCCAAACTCATAGATAGATATGGCCAGCCGAATTGACTACCGAAAAGCACTTAGCATGCCTACCCCTATTACCTTTAGCGTGCCAGAGATTCAACTGAAGTCTTGGCTAAAAGCTCCCCTATTACCTCTAGCGGGTTCGATCCCCCCAGTGTACCCCCAAGTGTAAGGAGCTCGGCATTGAATACCTATTTCACGAGCATTATCTATTCCACTAGCATTATCTATTTCACTAGCCATAGTTGTATATGAACGTGTAGTACCTAATATATATTAGGAAGGAAGTGGCAATATATAGGAGGTGGTTGGTTGGCATTTCCCAAAGAGCCAGTATTGAAATAAATGGATCTGAATTGGAGAGGGTGGCGTTGGAGCGGTTTGACGCGAAGGTTTGTTGTCCAGGCTTGGTGTTATCATATTCCACTGAGGTTGCAATTCAAGTTGGTAATCTATAATATGGGCCCTGAAAGCTTTGTTAGGGAGCGGCTGAGTGAGTGCCCGGCGTGTCAAATATCGGGCATATGCCTTGCTAAATACTGTGCGGGTAAAGAATAGACAGTCCCCTCCTCTGCGCCCCTCCTTGAACCTTGACTTTCTTGTCCCCAGCCCTACTGGTTGTACGTTGGAATCCAAACCAACACAAGCTTGCCCGTATATATATATATATATTCCCAGGGGAGACAGAGTGATTGGAAGTGTACCTTTTGGCCGTGACCTATTGGCACGGATGAGTCTGGAAGCAAGCCACGTGTGCCTTGGAAGGAGGTGGGTTTCAGTCTGTCTAGGCCCGATGGACGAGTATCCGGGTGGGAGTGGGTTGTTTACCCGGAAAAACTGCCCTCTATATACTCGTTCGATATCCTATCAGTTGGCTGATCTGACTCGATCAATTAGAATGTGTGACTCCGCTTAAATAATAATAATATACGGGGATTTATCCACTCACACCCGCAGGGTTGAGGGGCTGGGACGGATGTGGATAGAGAAGTGATTCTGGTTGAGGCGATCAAGGGAATGGTGAGAAGCCCACCTGATCCCGTGATTCAATCCCAGTTTCCGTGTCACTCCCACCTGCTGAGCCAGGCATGGAGAGGAAGCATGTGGATACCCCTTCTCAAATAAGAATTCCCGGCAGGCTGCTTCATAACCATTCTTATCGAACAGAGAATAGTAGGCCTATCCATTTCATCCTCATAACCCGGTTCAGATTACGATTTCTTTATTGAAGCGTGGGGAAGAGATCTATATCAAATGCATTATCCAACCCCCAAAGGGTAGCCCATATTCTTTTTCCCTTGGAATTACCTCAATTAGCTTAATCAGATCTTGATAGGCATTTAATCAATCATTATTTCCATAGCTGGGTCCCAAAACCTAGGATCCATATCACATTGTAGGGGATACAACGAGATGAACAAGTGGTACTCTAATAATCTACCCCGATTTGGCCTTCCAATTGCGGGCCAGGCTCTCGAATGAGGACCGGTAGGGGCTCGACCATAAGGGAGAGGAAAACGCGACATCCAACAGGCGCAGTATGTTTCCAATAAACTCCCTGGTCAGGAGGGCCTCTCAACGGCTACCTATTCAACGGATCAAATAAGCTCAGGCTGGGACGTAGAAGGCCCTTGGTCTTCCCACCCGGTTGACCGAAAACTCGATTAGGGCTCAAAAAACGACCTCAGTATGTCTATTTTGAAGCTGGAGCCGGCGTGTCACATAAGAAAGAACCCCATAATAAGAGCCAAGAACAAACAATATGGGAAGACTAAAATGAATGAAGATCAAACTCACTGTCTTACCCTGCCGGATCACAGAGTACGGACTCCAACTAATCAATGTCGAGGCCAATGAATGAGTGTCGGGGATATTGTGAGCAACCATGCTTCACTCACTCTTATTGAGAGAAGGTGTTTAGGATGCTATGCTCCACTCTAGCCCATTTGTTCTGGCCCCCCTGAGTGCTACATGAAATCATCATCCATAAGCACCGGGTTCCACTGCTGTTCCTCGCCAGCCCATGATTAAGAACAACTTCATGGAAATGTGAATTCGTATATAACATCAAGGCGTCACCCATAAATCCAATATCCATACCGCCAAGGGATTCGATGGGGGTAGGCGAGTTAGCTTTCGAGAATAGCGATAGGTGGTACGAGACGGGAGAAGCAGTAGAAGGTGATTGCCCGTGAAGTGGTTGCAATGCAGTAGAAACATGAGTTAGCGTGAAGTAGTATCAGTGGAAGGTTATCAGTGAAGTATTGGGTGAGTTAGCTTTGGAGAAGTATTGGTGAGCTCGCGAGAAAAGGTTCTTCCCCGTGGGCTAGCGATAGAAGCAGTAGTTCCGAGAAGTAGCAGTAGAAGGATGGCCCGTTCAGTAGGCAGTAGCTTTGGATAGATGTCTTTGGAAGGATAGCTTAGCAGGTATGATTGCTTGGAGGTAAGGCAGTAGAATCAGTCGATCTCTTTAGGCCGGTTAGGTTGCTTGCTTGTAGGTTAGCGAGTCATGTTTCTTCCCGTGATTAGCTCTTGGTTCAGTGAGCTAATGTTCTTCCCTTAGCTATTGTTTCAGTGAGACTGCCTATTTACGGGCCCTATTGTTCAGCCTCTTTACGGGGAATTCCCTATGGGATTGCCTATACTCTATTATATAAGTAATAGCGCTAGGGCATATCACCCAAGCTAGCGAGACGAGAGAAAGGGATCTATCGCAAGAACTATCACGAGGTCCGTGAAAAGGGCATCATCCGCTGCGGGATCACTGCCCGAAGGTATCATCTCTGCCCCAAGGTGGGTTAGGGGCAACGCTGCTCAGCCAAGCACCAACCGTAGGATAAGGGTTGGAAGCCTGCCAAGGTCAGAGAAGGCGTACATAGAGAAAGCTTCAAAAGGCCATACAATTAGAGAATATAAATGCCCGATAAGGTCCTTGAAAGTCTAATCGACCTACCTCTGATCTATTTTACTTAAATAAGAGATGAAGTATACCCAATTCAAGTCTCTATTTCCCTCTAGCTTGATAAGGTCGGTATCTCCTGCCCTTCCGAGCGAAGGGACGGAGTCACTCACTATTCATATGGTGAGGTATTCTCGGCCAAAAGAATCCTATCGTAAAGGAGGTAGGCTTCTCAGCCCTAGCCCAGTTTGATGAGGGAACTTGGGTAAAGCCACTTAGAAGGTAGGGTCTCGTGAAACGAAGACAGGTTATAAGCCCCAGGTGTTTGGGTAACGCCCTAGTGGATCGAGTCTACTGTCTTTATCTAAGCATGCGTAAGTAAAGAGATAGTGTGCTACGTTGTTTTGATGAGTAAGGGCAACAGTGTGTTTGTTGGGCGGGCATGTCTCCTCACATCCGTTTGGTAGACGGGCTTTTAAGGACCAACCCCGGTAGGCAAAGAGCCGTGTAGCGTAGGGAGCTGTCAAAGGAAGGCATCCTCGTAAATCGTAAAAAGGATCGGCCATATTTCATATTCATAATGCGCGCGATAAGGGCCAGTTGGGCCAATATAGCAGCGTTAGGACCATACTAACGAAGGATCCCACACGTCTATGAAAGGGTTCATGAAAGGCCCAAGTTGAAGCCCCAACCGTATGCCCCAAGCGTATGAAAACCCAAGGTCTTAGAAGCAACCCATCCAAGCGTAATAAAAGTGAAGTAGTTTGAGGATGCGTAAGCAGGCTCGACCACCGCTAGTTACTTATTTGAGAGGGGCACAAAATAAGTCAATTGAAAGCACCCTTTCTTTTGATTATGCCGTATCGTCTTTATACACTTCTTACTGCTATTATTTAGGCCCCCTCCCTTCGGACAACATTGACTGAATGAAAGAAAGTTCCGACAACGTTGAGGTCATACATATTCCCATACCCTGAAAGTTTTCTACTACCCATCGTTCGGAGAAGAATTACATGTCCTACCCTGGCATAGATGGCCCAACAACAAGGTTGAATCCATCCTAAACCTTACCCATTTTCGTTTTTCAGGTAAGGGCCCTCTCCCGGGGGTCGAGCGTTCGTTACCTCACCCTATATTTCTTACTTAGGGGCGGAGCCACTCACTATTCATATGGTGAGGGTGCGTAAGCACACTCGACTGTCCAGGAGAGGGTGCGTTAGCACACTCACTATTCATATGGTGAGGGTGCGTAAGCACACTCGACTGTCCAGGACCTTTAGGTGCTCGACCATAAGGACCTTTAGGTGCTCGACCTTAAGGGAGAGGGAGAGGAGAGGGGTCACTCACTATTCATATGGTGAGGGATCTTCTTTATAACCCCGGGCACCCACCTTTTGATTAGATTATGCAGAGAGAACTTCATTGTTTCTTCTTCGCCTCTTCGATCCTCACCTTTCGGCTAGTATAGGACGGGACTTGTATTCTTAAGAAACCTTATCTTATGCGCGTTAGCGGGCACCCACCTCGCCTTCAGTTTCATATTCTTGGAGCATCCCATCTTCACCTTTTGAGGGATATGGATGGGGCTCTTATCACAATGACTGACTGTTTGCCGAGCGTGTTCGAACAAGTTGATACATACATCCTGACTGAAGAAACCGTTCAGGCCAGACCCTGACAGGAGGACCAGGAAGGTTGAGTGAGACATATATCCCCATCCCGTTTTCCCTGTTTTCCCATAGTAGACATCTTCTTACTGTTTGCTGAACGTTTCGGACAAGGTTGATACATCCTGAAGGAATATTTAGGTCATACATACCCGTACCCTTAAAGTCCTACAAGCTTGAATGCTCACAGAACCTTTCCCTTTGTACCCGACCCCATTGACTGGATTATTTCGTGGATTCAGGGATCTTCGCTACGCCCCTTCTTATTGCATTTGACTTATCACGAAGCTGAACCGGTTGATATCACGCCGGGTATTCTTTATATATGTTATTTCTCCATAACACTTTTGATAGATATATACAACATTTCGGGCGGGCTCTTTACAGCCGTAAGGATTACTGTAAGTGGAGGGGAACAGGATAACCACCAGTAGCAGTAGTAGAATTATACGTGGTAACTGTAAGCCCTGTTGGTTGGATCGAATGAATACAGGCAGACCCACCATTTAGAACTTACCGACGACTTGGCTTGGGCACTGACCACTCCGTGCCTTTATTAGACTTGCCTTTACTTTACGTGCGACCGACCTTACTAACCTTTTGATTCACTTGAACTGCCTAACCTTGATTGGATGGGCGTTCCACAACACTTGATGAAATATTCTTACTTGGTGGGTACCACTCTGACTATTTTCCGCTACGCTCCTGCCTACTCGCTTTACTTATGTGCTTCGCTACGCCCCTCACCTTTGCTTGCGCACCTTTGCTCTTTACCAACCATACCTCCTATCCCAACTTACTGATGAGATGGGGAAATTTTGATCAAAATACGATCAATTTCTTTGTGCACACGGAAAACCAAAGGGCATGATGAGATTGGGGAGAGAACAGCCCCCTTAGCGTAAAAAGTCGTCTAGTTTGAGTTAGGACCCTACCTATGAATGTAGCAAAATATGGAGATGGCTAACAGGTATGGAATTCGAGACAAAGAAAGATCAGCAGATTTGCCCAGATCGGGCCAAGGTTTCTGTTCAGTTGGAGTGGAGATGCTTGTCCGGTTATTCTACCTCGGGCCGAGCTAACAGCTGATGGTTTCTACCCGGAGCCGAGTTGAGTATTTGTCAATCTAAGTCGCCTTACCTATTCATTTGAATTCCCCCTACCAATTCCATAGAGGCACCTTTTCCGAATGGCGTTGGTTGTCACTAGACATTAGGAATTGATCCCTGGCACGACGCGCAAAGAAAGAAGCTTCTCAAGCGTGATTGCCCTTGCCCCTCCTATTTCTTCTCTGGCGGCTTCGCACCTTTGCTATAGCAAATATTTTGATTTGAGAATGCTTCTTTTCACCTTTCTCTCTCGGTACTTGTACGCTATCGCTCTCCCGTAATATGACTGCTTTACGTTTCCCAATGAATAGTTATTACCTATGTAATAACACCTATCGCTAATTGGACCTTCCTTATCGCTGGCGCTCACTGCACTCCGCGTTCTTCCTCTCCTTATCAGTCGAGTCACTAACGTACCTCTCCCGGGGGTCGAGCAACTAAAGTTCCTCTTCTTCCCTCTTCTATCGCTATCTAGGAAGTCGATCCGCGAAAGCTAGACCAAACCAATAACCAACCCAACCTGCGCATTACCAAATCGATGGGTCCATAAGCAAACAGAACAATTGGGATATTCTTCCCTTTTCATGGCAGGGATATTCTTCCCTTTTAGTCGCAGTGATCATAGTCATGGTCCTAACCCATAGGACCTACCTAATCGCCGCTAACGAGTCAGTATTTTGTTACAGGGGCCTAAAAAGACTATCTACAAATTACCCAGGTACCTTATTTAGAAGAAGAAAAAGAACGTACGGGCTTGATTGAAGGCTTGTAACTAGCTCTTTCCACCGGCCAAGCAGTAAGGAACGAACCTTCTTGCCAAGGTAAGGTTTTTTCACTTGCTTTCAGGCTGGTCACGCTCGCTTCTAATTACGTTCTGAAGAAAGCTTGCCCTACTTGTCAGCGCGCAATTAAGGGAAAGATATTCAGAAACCAACCTCCCAGAACTAGAACTATTTTGAACTAACCAACCCTAACTTGAAGGCTTGATAGTGACAAAAAGCGAGGAAAGAAGCTGTTACGTTGAGTTACAAAGAGTGAAAAAAAGCAGATACAAAGAGTGACAATGACAAATAGTGACAAATAGTGACAAAAGCATATTCATTATGACTTACTTAAAGCACCTTGCCTAACAGAACATATAAAACAGCCTGAGAGGCAAGGCAGCAGACCCTCATCAATTGATTACTCGTTGAACTCATGATGGTGGAAAGGCGACTACGGGCTGGCCGGAGCTAGAAACAAAGGATCTTGCCTGGGGAAGGAACTATATAGCAACTTGGGGCTGGCCAACCCCACCCACTGAAGGCTGGCCGTAGCTCGGATGGACAAACTGCTTTCTCATTGAACCGTTTCATACACTCTATTCTCCTTGCCCTCACCCACTCTCCGGTTAGGGAGTAGAATCAAGGGATAGATAACTTCACCCACGGTTGGCCTAACTCTGCTGTCCATCGAGAAGTAGGAAAGCTATCCAGCCTATAGCTAGTCGATGGTAACAGCATTAACTACAGCCCCACCCCCACTGAGACTAACCTTCACTGAACACCCCAGGGAGGGAGAAGCCTACTTACTGCCTGAGCCCAACCCGATATTGAACTGAGCCCAACTCCCTGATAATCCTTAGGGAGGGTGTCGCTAAACGACTGCTTTGATCTTGCCTCGAACCCTGCCTACTGATCGGTTTGGCCCGTGTTATTAAGGTCACACGCTTCTACAGAGGAAGGACGGACAGGCAACTCCCATCCCGTCGGTTCAAATGGCCCTTATATACTCTTCTCTTTCCTTAATAACTTGAGATTCTCCTAGCTTTTCTTCATGGATGTTACTACCCGACGAGATCACACCACTAGACAAGAATGAGGATCTTCCCCCAGATGACCTCTTTCCTTCCTCAACTTGATTGCTTTTGGCTTGCTATACTAGTACTATGGGCACATACACACATTGATCGCCCAACAAGCAAGAAAGAGATTATGGTTCTTCACGAATAACACAGCGGAGGACACCTACATTTTAGGTAGGTCTCAATCCCACTCTATAATGGGGTAAATAAACCAACCTACCTATTTGATCGCCTTCATCATCCCGGCCGGAAAGTGGGGCGCATGCCCAACCACATACAGAGGTCAAAAACCCTAGGTCAGTTGGAAGGGGCAATGATGGATGGCATAGATGGAACTTTGAAGTTCCCATCATCGAGTAGGCCAGCCAGGGCTCCAATCCAATATTGCTTTGCTGGGAGAGAGAATTGCATCCCAGACCCAGAGCAGACCCCCATTGAACAGGTGACTAACGAACATATATAGAGGTGAATCTGTCCCTCCCTCACATTGCGGTTTCTTTCACTGAGCCCTCCAGACCCAGGGCTAGGGTGTGTTCTTCAATTTCGTGAAAACAAATACATACTAAGCTCGTCTTAGCGAGCTCTGTGTGGGTAATGAAAGAGGCGAGGAACGAGAGGAACACTTCGTGTGGCTCGAGAACGGCCGAGAGGAACACTTGCTGCCTTACCGAAGTTCCGGGCAAGGTGGACTCCTTTCCCTCAATGAAATCGCTTATCAATTGAATAACGAGTTGAATCCCAACAAGTAACAACTACTACTATATGAATTTGAAAACAACCAATCATAGTAGTTCCCACCTTATACCACCTAAGTATACTTACTACTACTACCATTGGGTGGGCCAGGGCTGCTTACCTAAAAGAACTATTCCCCGCGATCGATGGGCCGCGAGCCGCCCCATCATCTGTTGTGTGTGCTCGGATGGCGCTATATTAGAGCTTAGCTGGTTTTCAATGAACTGAAAAGAAACAGAATCTTCATACATACTTGGTCTTTCCGGACCAGACTCATTGGAGAAATCAAGATGTCGGACAGAGCCTGAGATGCGGCAAATCGAACCTTAGCCGGTGTGACCACCCACGGTTGCTCGGCTTTGTTCTATCTCACTATGGAATCTCCGTAGAAAAGGTGAAAGTGATCCTCTCCCTAGATTGAGAGCCCCTGCCGGTCCTTGCCCGGTGCGGGACAAGTAAGAAATTCCTCTCCTTATCAGTCGAGCCCCCTGTCGGGTCCTTGCTTTCCTAACGTCAAGCAAGCACTACGTTCCTTGCACTAGGAAGCGCAAGCCCCTCCGGGTCCTCTCCCGGTGGTCGAGCAACTCAAGTTCCTTGCTTTCCTAACGTCAAGCAAGCAATCAATTTCAATTTACTTATTGGGTGGGGGGGCTTATGGTCGAGCCCCTGCCGGTCCTCGAAATGCCTCCACCGAATAACGACACGCAGAGGGGCTTGCTGTCCTTTCACACAGAGTCACCATGTTCCAGCTGGCGGCAGAATCAGCTTATTAGTGACCAAGCTGCTAAACAACCTTATCGTACGTACTGGACCCCCTCATACTGCCTTCCCGGCATTCTTTCAATAGGTAGGTCCTCGCTAGCGCACCCGCCCTGGTGCATGCCAATTTCACCATCCCATTCTAACTATATGTAAATCCACTTATTCCATATACATGATTTCCACCAAAATGAAGTGATATAATCTTCCGTTCCAATATTCTATCAGTTGAGCAAGGAAGAGAGGGAATTGGATGTCCCTTGAGAGCAGGACACGCGGACCACCCACGTCTTTAGATTCCAATCTCAACTTACTCTTTCTTGCTTCGATCAGTCTATCGTTGGCAAGTCGGCAAGGGAGATGGTTCTAATGATTAGAACGTAAATCACATTTCTTTCAAAGTGAGCGAGCGAAGCGAGTGACCCGTAGCAGGGGAACGAGTGAAGCGAGTGAACCCATCCTATCTAGTTTCTAATACCTGAAAGCGGGATTTAGACACATAAATAATGCCTTGTGAATGAACTTGGGTTACGTCATTCTGGCTGTGCTGACCGTCTCTTTCGGTGTAACTGGCGGATTATTTGGTGACAAGTCGTTCTAGCAATTACTTATTCTTTAGCCCATTACTTCCTTTCCCCGCCCTTGTTTCGTTTAGTTACTCCTCAAATGTATCTATGTCAGGTAAGTTCGATCGGTTCGAAGCGAAGAAAGGGTGCGGGGATAATGAGAGCAAGTAAAGCGACCTCAAATATTGTACTAGCTCACCATTCAACTCCTAACTAACCACATGCACTCACTTATTGGTTGGTGGTTCTGCATGCATTTGTGGTTTAGCACCGCTGTGTGTGTTCTGGTGCGGAAGCTCGAGAGTGCGCGTAATGTGCAGAGTAGAGTAGATAGGACCACGAGAAAGGTAGGAACCTAGCGGGCTATAAACCATACAATAGTGATTGATTCCCTTTCCTCTTCTATATTATCTATACTAGACGTTATCTCCCGATCACTCAATAGTGTTAACGAGTGGATCAGGCAAGCATGATGGGTCATTTCATCCCCAGTGCGTGCTGGAGATGAATCACTGGAATCATTAGGTCTGCGTCAGGGAGATTGATTCGCTTACCATTATTGCTTTCGAGGAAACACAATTCTCTCTCTAGTTAATGACATTACTTCAAATAGATTGTAGAACCAGCTTTATTTCAGTCTTATCTTATCTAGTTTATTATATTTCATACTAGAGCTCAAAACTTGTCTATTTATAGCTTTCTACCTATTCTTATTACTCACTTATTGATTTGGCCTCCCCAAACCTTATTCAGACAGATAGCCTCTTCCGAAGGAAGAAAGATAGAGAGATGGATCCCACCCCGTAGCGTAGATGGATTTCAGTTCCGTGCTTTAGAATGGCTTCAGATGGTAAAGAGGCCTATCGATTCTAGGAAGTGAGTGACTAGCAGCAGGTCCCTAGATGATCGACTCTCAACGAATAAGAGGTTGGGGTCTACTCCTCAGTTGAGATAAGGAGGACCGAACTTCTATTCTTTCTTTACCACGGGTAAGCATGGGCACCTAACCCCACCTGGGGAAGACAGAATTCATAGTTTTTTAGGCCATTCCAATGTCTATAGTCCCACCCTCCCTCAGCTAAATGGATTAGTTCCACGCGGATATACTTGCTTAATAAACAGATTCTTTTCTCCCTCCGGCCGGGCATTACATATTAGTTATCCCTCCGTTGAAACCAGAGTTAGCAATGGATGGATGGCGGCTCTGAAACCAATTCAAAGGCCTATCCATTGAAGGACCTATTCTAATTCTATTTTCCACCCCCCCCATATTTTTTCATATAAAATCCTGATCCATACGGAGCGAAACGAAACCACTACCCCACTAGTCACTTTGATCTATACTATAGTGCGTGCGGTGTTTGCGAATCAAACTATAGCAATGACTCAATTCCGATCCATCATTTCTACTCTCACCCATAGAAAGAGATGCGAATCATAAGAAGAAATACTGGGTGGGTCGGGTGCACGTTTGGTTTAGTTTCAGAATTCCGAGAAAGTATCTCCGCTTTATAGAGAGAAAGGGCCGAGGGACTTCACTGCTTGGTCGAGCGGATAGATGTTGAGCTTCGATCGATCTGGGGCTAAACCATAGATAGATAGGGGTTCGCTTATCCATTTCCTCTATTTTCATGGGTAACAAAGCAGTACAATAGTGCCGGTGCAACGCCTTAGTGCCAGTGAGCGGAGGGAGTAGGACCAACCATGCGGGTTAGAAGCAGCTATCTACCACCTCCTACACCTCTATCGACCTATCTTCAAAAGGTTTTCTTCCCGCAGACGAGTAGAAACATTCTGAAAAGAAAAGCCCGGTTCAGGGGAGGGTGGGATACCTCCAGAGGTGGGCCTGGGGATTTGACAAGGAGTCAATAAAGGCCCACATTGACAAGGGTAAAGGCACCTAAGGCAGGATGCCGATGATTCTCGTTCATTCTCGGACTTCAGACCCACCTCATTATCGGAGTTAATATCCACTTCCCTATCGGAGTTATTTACTACTTTTACCCTAATTCTGGCTACCTTCCCTCTCGCTAATCGTACCGGCCCTTCTATACGAATGAAGAGAACCAGCCTTCCTTCTATCCTTCCTTCTATACAAACGAAGAGAACCAGCCTTCCTTCGGGATCAAAGAACTCACTGGCAAGAGACAGAATGAATAGAGAATAAGCTTCCCTCTCACGCTCTTCCTCGACCACACTTAGCCAGACTTCCTCGACCACTCGTGAGACTTCCTTCCCGGGATCAAAGAATCTAAGCAATCAACTTGGCATTTCAAGAATGAATGAAAGAATAGTCTCTGTTTCCTGCCTCATGAACAGCCGCCATCGAGAGTTGCCATCGAGAGTGATAGCGAGGGGTGAGAAACAAACCACTCGACCAAAGGCCCGGTAGGGACTCACTATTCATATGGTGAGGAAGAGGAGACTTGCCTTCCTTTATTCTTTCTCTTGCCAACCGTGTTCCCACCTTTCTTCCACTCTTATTCCTACTCTTATGCTCTATCAAGGGGCTTGCCTTGCTTATCGGGTTACTGGCTGGTCCTACCTAGCTTATCGGGTTATCGGTTGGTCCTACCTTCCCATCGGGTGAAAGGCCTTAGTTATTGCCTTCCTCTATCTATTGCTTGCTGACTATCTCTTTGGCTTGCCTGACTCGATTACTTGCCTGACTATCTCTTTGGTGCTTAGCGGTCGGTGCTAGTGAGCGCTGTAATCTAGTCATCGACCTAGTCCATAGATGAGCTGGACCTAACGCTTTCAAAGAATTGACTTACTGGACTTAACCCTTCTGGCCCTAACGCAGGGTGTCATTACGCATTGATGCTAATACATAAGCATTTCCCAGAGAAAGAAAAGCATTCTCCCGAAGTTTTTGGGTAACCCACCCTATCAATCTATGACCTCTTCTATCAATCTATAACCTCTTATATCAATCTGCCTGCCTTTTGATAGCTTTAGTTTTAGCATTCGCATCTGAGCATTCGCATTCGTGGGCATTAACAACCCTTTCAAAGAATTGACTTAACGTACCTGCCTAGCCTGCCTAACCCAGATGAGCTTTTGCAGATGATCTTTTATGCATAAAATAGCCTAAAGATGAGCTAACCCAACGTAATCGCCCACTGGTTGTCCTTCCCCACTGGTTCTACAGGCAAGCGCCTACATGAAGTCATAACATGAAGTCATAAGGCAAACATGAAGTAATAACATGAAGTCGGCAAGCCCCTCTATAGGCACTCTCTATAGGCACATACTATAGGCACAAGTGAATAAATAGAAGTGTTCGAGGGTGAGAAGTGTGCGAGGCATTAGTGTGGGTTAGTGTCCCAGGGTGAGAAGTGTCCGAAGCGCTTAAGCCCCTCGGAGAGTACCTGAAGAATGTAAGTCAAACCCTTGTTTTTCTCCCATGACCGCAACTATTCCTAATGTAGTAAAAGCTAATGATTCGGGTCAATATCGTAACTAAAATAGGGAAGAACTCATTGGTGTTGTTGTTGTAGAGTCTATTGTATGGGCTTGTCGTTCCTGACTGTGTAATGAATGCATGGATTGTCTATGTCTGATGGGTTATTGGCTGCGGCTCATAAGGCTTTGAGGTTATAAAATGAAGCACTTATCTCCCCCATTTAGTCCTGTGGTGTCTTTCCATAATGTGGTAGGTTGTTTGAGTAATTGACCGTAATAAGTCCGTAAAAATCATCCCATCTTTTGTTGCCCCCTCGCTAAGCTGTTCCTGTCGACGCTTTTGTGTGTGTAGAGGGAGTGCTTCGTTGGATGGCATAACTCAACCGTGCGTGCAACTGCAACAATGATGTGATGCTCCTACGATACTACGAGGAGATGGGTCATGCATGCATTCGAGCAAGAGCCTTTTTCATTCTTCCTTCCAATCAATATAGGGCCGCCTTTCAATAGGAATAGATAGAGAAACAGCCCGAAATAAAGGCGAGAGAGTGTCACCGAGATAAATGAGCGAATGGTTTATATATTGCTTATACCGCTTCGCACTATTTTGTCTCTTCTCTCTCACTCATTCCCTCCCCCGGTGCTCATTCATCTCGCTCATAAATAAAGTAAGTTATTGTTCGATCCGCAAAAAACTAACTAACTAACTGTTATGTAGGAATCTATTTCACCACAATATTCGTTCTTTTGGGGTTAATGTTCTCAATGGTGGATTGGTCATTCGCTATCCTTTTGGTTCTGAGAGGACGCCCTGGAGGGAGAGTTGTAAAACCTGCGATTGCTGCTGGATAACCTCCTTTTACTTTATAAGTAATAGACCCTTTCACCCTCCTATTCGTTCGCCAAATCTTGTTCGGTTCCATCCAAGCTCGGGTTTGTCTGAATATTCGCGGATAAAGAATCAGTGGTTCACCGGCCACTACATCTGCGGATCCCGCCAAATCATTCAACCTGGCGGCTGCTCGCTCTTTGATCGGTGATTCACAAGCCACTGGATCTATAGATAATCTCTCCGAAATCTTCAACCCGGCTGCTCGCTCTTTGATCGGTGATTCACCGGCCACTTTCACATCCGTGGATCCCACCTTATTCAAGGCGGCTGCTCGCTCTTTGATCGGTGATTCACAAGCCACTACATCCGGGGATCCCACCTTATTCTCAAACCTGGCGGCGTTGATTGGCACTCTTGTAAGCTCATCCTGCATACGAATTATTGGGGTCCCAGGTCCTGCATCCACCGGGAACATTTTTTCCCTTGAGCGTAAAACTGGGGATTGCAAAGCGTTTCCACATGATAGGGGAGAACTGGGATTAGATCTTGGAAATAATCGACTCAAATAGATACTCATCATAAGCTAGCTTCTTTCTTGCTCCTTCCCCCCTCCCTATTGATTGATTGATCAGAAGAAGCATCTTCGGGCAGCCAGCCATTGTATTTAGATAGGTAGGGAAAACCAATTGGTTGGATTTCTTTCCGAATGAATCGATCGAGAAAGCTCGAAAGAGCATGGGGGAGCTCAGGAGGGATCGGATGTTCTCAGTTTCAAGTGCTCGCTGATTGAGATTCACGATGATGCTCCTCGAAATGAATGATTGGTATTCAAATGCATGGGGGATGGATGAAAGAGCATGTTGCTGGCTGGCATAAGCAATAAATAAGTGCCTTTCATTCATAAGCAATAAGTGCTCGCCTTTCAATAGACCGAACCCGCCCGGTAAGGCCGGCGCAGGACCAGCGCAGGACCAAACAAATAAGGCGCAGGACCTTACTGGCTGGGTTGACCCAGGACCTTAACCTTTAAGGCCCAGAATCAAATTGGGGGGCCTTACTCTTCAAGTAGGTTCGCCTATAACGTTACAGGACCTTGCCTTATGTTTAGAAGTATACACCGAACGCCTTTTCTTGATGGGCTCAAGTAGTGGTGGATTAGTGTTATGGAGTGGGCGTCTTTTGGGGTATCGGGTTATGGAGGCACTTACTTATCTCCTTGGCTTGACCCTGGCTAGTGACCGAAATGATATGGGTTAATACGTTATATATGAGTTAGCGTGCCCGGGAAATAAGTGGGCGCAAGACAGATATCTTTGTCTATTCCACTTCTATTTCTTCCCCTCAAATATGATTCCGCCCATCTTTCTTTCCCTCAATCGCAGAGCTTACAAGGCAGCATATATTATATATGTAATTATGCAACGACTTTACTTAATACAGTGGGTTCAATAGTAGCGGAGTAGATTTATGGAGTTATGGCTTGCTTGTACTATTTTAGCCCACTATATTACGTTAGGTGACTTTTCCATCATGACCCCGGTTGGCCCGCTATGCCAACTAAGTTACCTTCTGATCTTCCAAAATTTGAAGGCCGTGTCCGGAGAGGATCCTTGTAAGCAAGCACATCATGTCGTTTCACTTATGGTGTTCTTCCAGTAGCATTGTCGATAACACTATGAGGCTACGTTTGCTTCAACACACTCTCACAGGAGCTGCTGCGAAGTGGTATATTGAACAACCCGCTAGGTCATTCCGTGACTTCCAGTTCCTGGCGAAACATTTTGATCCTTCTTCCAGTTACCCGTCAGATATGACGAGGGGATCGAAATCTTAATGTCGTGCCGTCAAAATACTGCCACCCACATATCCGATCATATCCATTAGTGGCGTAGACGACGGAGCCTGTGCAAGGCCAAGAGTGCAAATTCCTATCTTCTCGATTGGTTTCTGAAATCCCTCACTCATTCCGACCTTAGTTACTTATTTGAGAGGGGCCACCCAATAAGCATCAAGGAAGAAAAACCTCCGCCTCCTCTCCTTATCAGTCGAGTCACTAACGTACCTCTCCCGCTGGTCGAGCGTGCTCCGCATCCTCTCCTTAGATTGAGAGCAATTAAAGGCATCCTCTCCTCTCCCTCTCCCTTAAGGTCGAGCACCTAAAGGTCCTTATGGTCGAGCACCTAAAGGTCCTTAACAGTCGAGCCCCTCCGGTCCTCTCCTTATCAGTCGAGCCTGCTTAAGCATCCTGAAAATGCTATAATAGGAGGGGAATCTTGAAAAACCTCCGCCAAGCTAAAATGGCCAAATTCTTAGGGTGATATTCAGTCATAGCAGGGGTAAAGGCTTGAGCGTGTCAAGTAGCCGTAAAACGCACGCAAATGCCCTCTCCTTATCAGTCGAGCCTGCTTACGCATCCTTTCAGACGAGATTCCACTCTCGATGCATGCCTCTGGAAAACTACCACATGCTCATATATAACTACCACCATAACAAGGAGCCGTAAGGCCGCTCGACCATTCTTTCTTCTCTCTCTCTAGCTAGGAAATCACTCTCATTATATATGTCATTACGCTATCTCGCCGAGGTGCACATCTGGTTCCTATCTCGAATGACGTAATAAGGTGCGAAGCAGCTTTCCCTCCGGGGCAAGGACCCATTCTCTGGCTCGAAGAGACAGAGCCGTATTCATATTGAGTGACTAAACCTGAAAGATGACTAAATGAGTTAACCCCAGCCTGGTGGGCAGACCGACCACGTCTACCCGGGCGCCTATCCCTTGGTTCATCCTCCACCCTCCGCTGTGGAATCCGTTGATAGAACTCGGAATCGAATAATGGGTAACTAACCGATGAGATTGATGTCCGTAGACTATGTAGACCGCTTTCTTCGCTAAGGATCTTGGGGCTCGCCGGTCTGCGGTTGCAGGGAAAGCCAATCATTTCAATAATTCATCCACTCCACATTCACAACTTCTCTTGATGCTAGATGCCTGTACATCTATCTATCTCAATCTTAGCATCCCACTATTGAGTTCGAACGAGTGGCACTGGGGAAGGTTACCGATTCCCAACTCGTGCATCCATTACAATACAATAAAGAATCCATTAGTTCAATCCGTCCCACATACTTGTTCAAGGTATGTCGAACAGTAGTTGAAGTTTAAGGTTGCGAGCTTTGCCTTACTCCCATTCAATCCAGGGTTCAACGAAGGGGACACCTTATCTTGAGTTGGGAGCGGATTAAGGTAGGATAAATTCTTAATGAGATCAATTGGTTCGGCCCGGGACGAACAACTGCAGACAGGGGGTTATGGTTAGGTCTAAGAGACACTTACTGGGGAACGAGACTAGTCCAGCAAGGATCCGATGGGACCGCCTTACCCCGAGTAAACCTTCGCTTCAGCTGCTTTGTACTGAACAGTGCAATTCACTGCCTTTCCCACTGTTACAACCGGTCAATATAAGGTACCTCGGAACCACCTTATACTCACAGCTGTTGAACCTACTAGCGCTCTTCCAATAAATCTCGTCAATATTTGACCGATGCAAGTTGCCTTGTAAACTCTGAAAACTATCCCAACACATTCCATCGACCGACTTGTACTACCGCAAGGCTAGCCCGAACAATCTAACCTTACGTTTGCCCTCGCTTCGGATTTAGTGCATCAATAACTAGTCAAAATCAATGTGTACTAGCGTAGGTCACAAGTATGGTTCTATTAGAGCCCTAGCAACAGAGAAACACAGGCAGTCCATTATGGGAGGCGCTCGGAGCCGCCTCATCCCGCTTACCCATGCCCGATTTTTCAAGCTTAGGCCCCTCCCGCACTCGCTCACGCTTCACACGCTCATTCATTTCAATCACACACCACCAGTAGCAAGCTCCATCATCATCAAGATAAAGAATTCAATAATAGTAGCAGGGGTGAGGAAACGAAGTGAACGAACCTCCCTAATTCTCACCATTAAGATCGAGAAATCCATAATGGTAGTAGGATAAATACATAAATGCATCTGTCAATCCCATCCTATAGGAGCAACGACAGTATGAATAGCAATAGAAATCTCCCCCTCCATGGCGGTCATTAAGGTATTGGCCTGAGAGAGCAAAGTCATAGAATCAATGTACTGATAGCCCATAGGCCCAAGATATCCCTAAGTTATGTGGACTGCGGCTATTGCTTCCTACGCCCGAGTTATACGTACCATTGCCACCTGAGTGATGGCAGCACAGATAGGCAAGACCGTCTATAGAATGTGTGCTGCAAGTAACCCCAACTTCTATGGCAAAAGTGAGTTAAGCGAGGGGTCTGAGCGTGCAGTTACTAAGTCCAAGCTGTAAATGTAAGTTAATGCCTATGTTGGGATATCAATGGCACCCATATCCATGTTTCTTTCATGGGAGAATCAAAGGGGGGTGGATTGTGAAGCAGCAAACCGAGACGAGAATTGAACTAAGTAGTTGAAACAGCAAAGCTAGAGGTGAATATTCAATGTAGTATGTTATGAAAGATGTTTCCAGACTCATACTTTCACGTTTCGGTTGATATTCCTTGCCCCCCGGAGGGACAAGCGGCTTCGCACCTTGGGTCTATCATTCCGAGACTTCAGTAGGAGCTGGGACTACTGGCTGGTTTGGAAAACTCCAATACCATGAGGTGGAGTTACTTTTCTCATTGAGAATCGGATCATCCTGTAGGTGCGTGTCCTGATCTGTTGATATCTCTGGTGGATTTCGCTCTCCACCTGTTCGTTTCACTCCATTGGCTTCTTCCATTAAGTCAGCCTAGAAGGTACATCGTTGCGCTAACGAGTCTTTAGACGGTGCAGTGAGCTGGGAGCTATTTGACGTTGCCCAACCAACCAAGACATCTACGACTGAGACGTTACCTGCAGTCACGGGCTCGAGGGTCGTCCTTCCCCGTTCGCTGCTCACTTGATATCTTCTTGGACCATGAGTGAATGCAGCACCTGGTCCCGATCTTGAGAGCCAACGATCACAATATTGGGAAAGTAAGAAAAGAATAAGGGTTGGGACCTAATATGAGGACTTACCTGGCTGGGGTTCACTTCGTTTCCAGAGATCACTTCATTATGTTCCCATTTGGAGGTTTGAACATCTTTCCCTCCTATTATAGCATTTTAAGGATGCTTAAGCAGGCTCGACTGATAAGGAGAGGACCGGAGGGGCTCGACTGTTAAGGAGAGGATGCGGAGCACGCTCGACCAGCGCCCCCCACCCAATAAGCATCAAGGGCCGGCAGGGCTCGACCAACGCTAGTTACTTATTTGAGAGGGGCACAAAATAAGTCAATTGAAACTTTAGTTGCTCTCAATCTAGCCCACCACCCAATAAGCATCAAGGAAGCAGGCTCGACTGGCCGCCATCGTGCCCCCGGCAGGGTGAGGTACGAACGCTCGACTAATAAGGCCGCCATCGCTCGACCAACGGGAGAGGGAGAGGAGAGGATGCGAAGCATGGCTCGACCGCCGCCTTTTAGTTACTTATTTGAGAGCCCAATAAGTAAATTGAAACTGGAGAAGAATATCGTATACAAAGAGATATCTCATTCATGCATAATGACCAGCAGTCACTTACTCATTGTCTTGGTCGGCATTCATTATATACGTAATTACGTCATTCGAGATAGGAACCAGATGTGCACCTCGGCGAGATAGCGTAATGACATATATAACTAACTACGCCGTATCTAGCAACCAAGCTACTTACGGAGGAGGCTTATAAACCGCGCTTCGCATCCTCTATTTATTTCCCTCAAATAGCTAGAAGGTAAGGTCCTTCGCCTTGGTGGGGATAACCTAACTAAGGGATAACCTTACTAACAGAATGGATTACTGGGACAACAGAATGGCAGTTCATAAGGCAAGCAAGCCACGGAAGCAAGGCAGTGATAGAACGAAAGCAAGCGGGTTAGCGAGAAGGGAACAGGACAGGGCTAAAAAGAGAAGGCACCACCCACCTTTATTCTGCCTTCCTAAGTCCTTTAAGTGGGGGGCCGTTGTCAAGTGAGCCATTCTTCCTCACCCTTCCCTTTCTAAGAAACTGTCACTTTGATAAGGTTTCCATTTCACACTTCGACCAATCTGCCAAACTGTTTTCTTTTCTATGACGTGGGTGACGCGAAAGAAGAAAGATTCTTCACGTTCGAACTGAGGATGGAATAGATTCGGGAGAAATACTGTAGTCCCACCTGCCAGCGGATGATCTATCTCTTGATACCTTCCACCTGTGAGACATCTCTATACCTACCTATTGGCAGTATCTTATATCCAACCTTCTCTACAACTTCCTGCTTGAGAGATATCATCTTCTTGCTCCCTGCCTTCGAACTTATGCATGCATGCTTCTACCGCCTGCTTCGACCTTGCCGCTGATAGTCAGTCATAGACAGAAGGAAGGTAGTTGACAGCCGATCATAGCCGATCAATCATAGTTGAATAGACAGAAGGGCATTGCTGAGAGCCGCTAGTTGATCCAGGTGTCGATGCCTTATCTGTTTGTGAACCGATTAGGAGGTCGCTGATAGCCAGCAGTGGTCACCCATAAGGAAGTGGTCATTGACAAGAGCTGGTTGCCATAGACAGTGGTTCCATAGGGTCAGCTGATAGCCGATAGTTGATCAGTCGATCCACTCAATCCAGGTGGAGAGGCCTTCTTGGATGTTTTTGAAAACGATGGAGCATTTCTTCTTGGATATTTTGGAAACAATGCACGATCTCTTACTTCTGATTCACCTGAATAAGTTGCTGAGCCCAGTGGTGAATAACATATATAATGCAACCTTATAAACCGATACATCTTCCAATAAAGGCGTTCCCAACAACTACCGCCCCATCTTACGAAATAGGCATTCCCACTGGAAAAGAGAGCAGGGCCCATCACTGGCCGAGAAGAAGGAGAAGGCCCCCAAGTTGACACCAAACAATATTGATTTCTCAATGGATTAACTACCTTGTTCGGAGCAGGCACTTAGTTTGATTGGAATAGATTCTATAAAAGCTTATCATTCAATAGTTTCATTCAATAAAATCTCCTTTTTATAGGGTCGCAGGTCGGGTGAGTTATAGAATTTATTACCTTCCTCAACTGCTTTAACTAAGCGATTTGATTAAAGACAAACTCGAGTTCGATAACCCATCTGGATCATATAAGGCAACTAGATCGGGATGAAACCAGTCGTTATAAGTCTCATTTCAAGAACGACACACTGCTTTGCTAACGCGAAGAACTACTGCTTAGCCTTGGCTAAATCATTTATATATATAACTTAGAATGACTGGTTGGACTAAAGAGAGAGAGAAAGAGAAATACAGCTACTACTTCTGCACTAAGACTACTCTACTAATAGGAGTTAGAAGGAGTGAGAGAGTAGAGAGAAAGGAGGTGGCTAATAGATAAGCTCAATACGAACGAAGATCAAGGCAGACGACACACATTCCATCCCACGCGAACAAGCAAGAGAAGAATAGCTGGAACCCCCACCAAAGCAAGCAAAGGCAAGAGCTGAAAAAGGCGTTATTCCTCTCCCTTGTAACCTCGGTCGAGTCGATGGCGGCCTTTTAGTCGAGAGTTCGGCTGGCTCACCCTTGTTGTGCTGCTTTTTTCGTTATCTTAGCTGCTCTTAGTGGGCTCATTTTGGTTATCAGATGTCTTTGTGTGGTTCTTTCTGATCCCTCTGACTCTTAGGCAGGCCTGAGTTATCCCTCTTATGCCTTGCCTAATACTCTGACTCAGGGTGTTTATGTTCCTATGACTGTAATGCCTTTGTTGAGCGTTGTTCGGTGAGCTCTTAGTTGAGTTGTCCTTACTCTTGTGTTAGTTGTCTGAGTTAGGCAGTATTCCTATCCCTTCTGAGCCTTGCCTTTCTTCTGAGCTGTGTTGTTATTCCTCTGAGTTAGGAGCTTTATGAGTGTGTAGTTATTCCTCACGTCAGGCGGCAGTAAGAAAAAGAATATGTCTGTAGCTTTGGTGTTAGCTGTGTTGTGTTGACCTTTACCTTAGACCATTGACAATTCCCCTACGTATCGTGGTGATAAAAAGAATATATCTTAGGATTGTTGTGAGCCCAGACTGAGTTAGACAATGAGCTTCTTAGTTAGGTTCCTTTATTTATGTTGTGATTCTCCAAGTCTAAAACCCTGAAGTCTATTGGTGAAAACATGAAGTTTCGATGGCGGCCCTCACCCATATGATGGATGAGCGAGAAATCCCTCACCATATGAATAGTGAGTGACCCCTCTCCTTGACAGTCGAGCCCCTACCGGTCCTCACCATCGGAATAGTGAGTGGCTCCGCCCCTAAATAATATAGGGCCCTTTGGTCGAGCGTCTAAAGACCCTCATGTTTGCCAGTAATAAAAAGAATATATGAGCTGTGCGCAATATACGTAATAATACGCTCCGCAGGACATCTGAGCTTAGGCGGTCTCCTCATGTATGTTGCCCTGCCCTATGCCTATTCTCTGATCCCTAAGCGCTACGCTGCCCTAAGGTGATAAATAAGCTCAGACGATTTCTTATCTTATACGATGAGGAATAGCGTGATCTCAGCTTCCTAACTAACGATGTTTAACTAAGCCCGATATGCCTTCTTATACGATTAGCTACGATCTAATCTCTTTTGCCTAATCTCTTTTGCTTAACGAGAGATAGAGAATTGCTTAAGGAGAGAATCTCTTTTGCTCTTGTTCTTTTCTTCTCTGAGTCCGAGCCCAAGAGCTAAACCAATCCCATCCCTCTTGAAGCTATAATAAGACTCTGGGGAATGTTGAACTTATAATAAGACTCTGGGGAATGTCCTTATCCCGAGAAGCCTCTTATCCCGTCCCGCATCCCAATAACGACAAGTCAAAAAAAAAGGAGGTATAAGCTCTAGTTATTGTTATTCTCTGATCTTAGAAGGAAGGAAGGGCGATTATGAATTCTATCTGGCCCACGTATCTCTGATTGGGATTACCCTCTCCTCTCTCGCCCACCAACTCTGCCCACGCCCACTCATCTCTGATCTTTCATCAATTCTCAGGGTGGAAAACCATGAATTGAAGCGTGATTTAGGTGGTCTCCGAAGGGTCCGACAATACCATAATTACATATCAAATATATGCATTGTCTGCTCTGCTATTGAGGGGAAGAAATATGGGCGTAACGTATTGACTTTGAGGGGAAGAAATATAGGGCATGAATGGAGGTATGGTATTTCTTTCCCAGTAAGGTAGGCATGCTTGTATGCTTTTGTATGCTGTCCATAGGTGTGAGAATAGCATTTCCCTTTCAACCTTCACTGGCTGGTGCCTGGTCTTAAGCTACTAAGCCACGCTAGGCCGACCTCCACTCTTACCATCAGGTCAAGCGAGTCCCCACCATCAAGTAAAGCGAGATGGGATTCATCCTTCGCTATAAGTTCGATAAGAGGTTTGAAAGCATCCCTTTGAAACACACTATTACTTTATTGGTCGGTTGGCATCTTTATTAGTTAGCAATATAGTTTCTTTCGTGAACGGAGAATTGATTCCTCACCGTTTGTGCAAAACTCGGGTGAGTGGCTCCGCCCCCCTCCGGTCCCTATTGAGCGCCTCCATTCCTAATTGACTATAAATGACCCTTCCTTTCCGAACTATTGACCTGGCTTTCAATTAAGGGGCCTGACATGAAGTAGTTGGGCTAAAATAGTATAGACAAATAGATCTGTCTTGTGCGCACTTCTTTCCCCGGCACGCTAACTCATCCTTTGTAAGGCACTTGATTCTGACCAATTCAAAGTAGTTGGGGGCCGTGAGTCTCATTTCGGTAACTAGAGCCAGGGATTGCTTTTTCTAATTTGCTGGATAGATCGATGTTTCGAGTGGCTGGGGGCGAGGCGCGGTGCACGGAATGAACCCATACCCATACGGACGGGGTGGACGCCGCGGGATGTCATGCTTTTATTTATACTTCAATGCTTATATATGTTGCACCCAGTATATGTGCGCTTTATTTTGATTGATAGATCTCGAATCGATTCTAGTTGATTCTGTCTCTTGATTGCTAGATACACACCCGTTTTACTACGCACTGCCCCCTTAGTTCACAAGCTCTTGAACGGGGGACCCAAAAAACTCCCTAACTTGGCGGGGAAAACCCCTGGCCAACACTACCCAGGCTTGACAATTTATGCGCCCTTGCAGGGCAAGCGAGCAGGGTGGGGCACTGATTTATTTGATCGAGTTGATAAATGAGGAGCTGGATGAGGAGTTGGATGAGGAAGGAGCTCGATTAGGATTCCCCAAAAAGCCACAAACACACAAGCAGGGAGCGGTGAAACGAACCATTCAACTTTCACCTTTAGCCTTAAGCCATGAACCATGAACCAGAAGCCACGAGTCATGAACCAAAAGCCCTTAACCTCGGAACCTTTAGACGAGTCCAACAGAACAGAGAGAAGAAGCTATTCAATGGCCGAGAGGATAACTTATCCATCATCGCTAGAGAGGATAACTTACCCATACCCTCGGAAAGGAGCGAGGTTAACGACGGTACGGCACACGATACGGTACGGGGACGAATGATCCTGTTAGTGAGTAATAGTGATTTAACATAAAGAATGAGTTCATACAGCTCGTTATATATGATGCACCTGTTGAGGATCATACTTATTCAGAGCCCAGAAGTAACAGTCAGTGTCAGGAGGTCATCGCCGATAGAATAAGAAACCCCCATATCACATACCCGAGTCACCTTCAACACATGAGACATCCACTCAACATGGTATGAGTCAGTGAGTTAGGGTCATTCCCAATAGCCCAAAGCCAGCTCTACGTGACCAGGAAAGAGTTGTACGTGACCACCAGTTGGAGATCCCCCGTTACCAGTTAGTTGTACGTGACCAGTATACCACGTGACCAGGAAGCCAGCAAGTAAGTGGTCGTGCCGAGTTATACGTTACCTACGCTACGTGACCCATTGGAGTTCGTACCCGCTAGTCCACATATACCCCATAAGGTCCTACCTGATACCCGCATTACACTGAATGATACAACCGGAGGGATAGAACTAAGTCATTTGCAAATTTTGATGAAATCTGAAGTGAAAACGAAGGTGAACAACCGCTGTATATAACGCAATGTTGTATCTTATTCTTGGTGGGCGTGGTGTTATATTTGGTGTTGTTCATTTTATGGCTTGGTGTAGGCAGATGGGCTGTATGTTGTATCTGCTGGTGTGAACAAGTGGCAGGGGGATGGGCCCCCCGTGGTGGGTGTGAAAGGCTGCTCTATCGGTGTCTTGGTTTGTCGAAGTGGTTGGCTAATAGGAGAAGACTCCCAAATCTCTTTCAATCAAAGTCAAATCAATAACCAATCAAAGTCAAATCAATCACTTTGGTGGGTTTGGCTGATGGCTTGTGATGAATGGCTTCTTTCTATCGCCCCTCCCTTAATACCGGCTTTAGGGGAATGGTGAAACGGGACATAAGCCTAAACATACTAGTTATAGGGGGAGGGGGTTGACACATTGACTAGTGCTACTAAGATGCATAGTGTGATGGGCCTTTACTACTCGGAGGCTCTGCAGAGAGAATAGAATACTATTTTCTTTATACAGACTACTACTTCGTTATCAGACTAATGGCAAGGACGTATACATGCGGAACAACTTGTTGGACTAAGGAACCTGCCGGTAGTCCTATGGGTAAGGTTTTTGGGAATATGGTCCTCGGTCCGGTACGCGTCGGTGGTCCCACAACAACGAACATGGATGGAGGATTATACTGGTTGTGGGGTTGTATGGATCTCACACGGCCTCATGATGCGGGATGTAGTTAACGCCCTACGACTCACTATTGGCCTAACTCACCTCACTAAGCGGCTCTACAACGGGAATGGTGCTTACCCATAAAGGACACCTCAAATGGGTGGGTGCTAGATCATACCCTCTTGAACAGGCAGGACTCATGCTGGTTGGTCACCTCTATGAAATCTACCTCCATAGTGCTCCTCCTATAGGGATGCCACTTACTAACCACATGGACTCTCTCTCATGCATGCATGCTGGTAACAACGCCCAAGGGGATATACCACGCACGGGCTCATGCTGGACGTTACCGAACTCATACCTCTCACGAACTGCCTGCTGGGCACGTGGTAACCTGTATTTGAACTAAGGAGGATATTCTATTATCCCGATGACAAGGACCCAAGTGGATTATTAGACTAGTATTGGCTTACCAGCTAGCAACTAATAAACCCTCCTGGGTGGTACTGACCTATCCGCACCTCTTATTAAGGACTCATGCTGGCTGGCTGGATGTAACGCGCCCAACCGGCTTATTTGCCACGTACTCCTAATGCACGTACTCCTACATGCTGGAAGGTTACTTGATATCCCACGGGCCCATGCTGCAAGTTTGAAATATGCATATCCCCCATGAGAGTGTCAATGGATCTCCCCCCACGGGCTGATGAAGCTGTCAGTTCAAATCCCTCCTGCTAGTGGAACCTCCTCATAGTGATGTGGAACCTCCTCATAGTGATGTGGAACCTCCTCATAGTGATGGTTGTGGGTGGTATACCCAGACCTAGCTAAGCGGCTGCATGGCTAATTGAAGGATTGGTCTTACCCGCCGCGCTGCAGATATGGTGATTGGGCTTAGGAATGGTTATCGGGTGAAAGGCAAGGAATGGTTATCGCTGAAGATAAGGAAGCGTAGAAGCATGGAAGCGTAGAAGCGTAGAAGCATGGACAGACTCGCTTATTCCCCGTTATCTGTATCCTTCCCTGTCCTTTTGGTGGGGGGGGTTAGATTGAGAGCCTGCTTACGCCTCCTCTCCTTAGATTGAGAGCAACTAAAGTTCCTCTCCTTATCAGTCGAGCCTGCTTGTGCATCCTCTCCTCTCCCTCTCCCTCTCCCTTAAGGTCGAGCACCTAAAGGTTAGGGTTTACTTATTGGTTTGGGGGGTTTCACAGTCGAGCCTGCTTACGCATCCTTATGGTCGAGCACCTAAAGGTTAGGGTTTACTTATTGGGTTGGGGGGTTTCACAGTCGAGCCTGCTTACGCATCCTTATGGTCGAGCACCTAAAGGTTAGGGTTTACTTATTGGTTTGGGGGGTTAACAGTCGAGCCTGCTTGCGCATCCTCTCCTCTCCTTAACAGTCGAGCACCTAAAGGTCCTTATCAGTCGAGCACCTAAAGGTCCTTAACAGTCGAGCCCCTCCGGTCCTCTCCTTAGATTGAGAGCCTGCTTGTGCATCCTCTCCTTAACAGTCGAGCACCTCCGGTCCTCAAATGGCAAGAATAGGCCCGGTAGGGACTCACTATTCATATGGTGAGGAGAGAAATATGTTCAAACCTCCGCCATCTTATCGGTCAATAATGACATATATAATAGATCTTTTTTTCTGATGATATTATATACGCTACATGGCATAAGGCCTTTCAATCTCTCTCTGATTCCTAGCTACGACCCATGAAGAGATTCATTCTCACTAGCAGCTTACGACCTTATATGACTAGCTTACGCCCTTACCTGGCTAACTAATCTGACTTACTCACTACGAGACTAATTCATGAGTGGGATAGATAGGCTTCCCAACCTTTTCTTAGCTTAATGAGAGGTAGTATTCCAGGCTTCTTAGCTGAATGAGATAGGATCAATTATAGGATCAAGCTTCTCCTTACAACCTTCTGAGCTTCCCTTAATTAGTAGCTTAATTAGGTGAGGTAAAGCTTCTACTACCCTATCTAGCTTCTGATTAGGGTTGAACCTCCCAGCAGCGCGCCCGCATTTCTACACCCCACCCCTAGTCTGTAGGTGGGGGAATCCATCAATCTCTACCTCAAGCTCTTGCCCACTCTGATGAATGAGATTCCAATTATATACGTCATTTCTGACGATCATTATCTATGTCATTCCTGAAATGGTGCATGAAGAAATTGCTCACATTCCAGTAGCGTTTTCCAGATGCATGAATCGTTGGTAGAGCCCCGTTATAGTCTGAAAGGCCATTTGCGTGCGTTTTACGGCTACTTGACACGCCCAAGCTGGGGCTTGGCCAGTGGGGAGCAGCCTGCGTAGACCTAAGAAATAGTCTAAAAGGCCATTTGCGTGCGTTTTACGGCTACTTGACACGCCCAAGCTGGGAGCGGAGTGTTAGTGCCCTGCGTAGACTGAATATAACCCTAAGAATACGGAATTACATATATAATGAATGAATGCATAATGACATATATAATGAGATCGGTGCACTCGATCTCGCCTCTGAAACTTGCATTTCATGTAGCGGAAAGAGGGATTGCAAACTGGCACACCCTGACCCCCCGGGGCATTCGCGTGACCACTGCTTATGGATGGAAGTGCTTACTTTATCATAACCACTAGCCTTCAAGAACCACTTGCCTGCTTGCTTTCGGGTATCCCTTTCTTGCCAGCCTGACAACTAGCTATCATCAAGAAGACTATGGAATCAGTACTAGCATGAATTAGCTTAGAGCTTAGAAAAGGTTGCTTTCAGTTATGGCTTGCTTCCCTCTCAAGTCTACCTTCCCTTCTGTCTTGCCCGCCTACCTTACCACTCGCATTAATGAGATTCTTCATTCGCTTAGCTTACTATGACTAGTCTCCCTTGCTTTGGTAAGTCGGGGATAGGGAGTTCAGACAAGAGCTGCCAATCGGTCTTGCCAGCAGGTCCCCCTCACTTGCCCCACACGTCGTTAAGACATTCCTTTTCATGCCACCTCCAACTAGTGAAAAAGACAGCTATCGACCTATCAATAAAGTAGGGGTCTTTCCGGGGGATATGGACTCAGCGATGAGACACCGCGCAGAGAAAACTTTCCTTGCCCCCCGGAGGGACAAGCGGCTTCGCACCTTGCCTCTCCTATTTCTTCTCTGGCGGCTTCGCACCTTGCCTCTCCTATTTCTTCTCTGGCGGCTTCGCACCTTGCCTCTCCTATTTCTTCTCTGGCGGCTTCGCACCTTGCCTCTCCTATTTCTTCTCTGGCGGCTTCGCACCTTTAGGAGCCAATAATGAACGCCTTTAGGGCAGGCACCAGCCAACGTCTTCGGATGAAATGAACTAGTCTACTATAGATAGTTTACCGAATAGCCAAATAAGATTCTCTGGGAGGGAGCATCGATCAGGTTGACTGGGGCCAGAGAACAAAAAGGTAGGACCGATGGAGTCGCGTGGCCTAGACCTCCAAAAATGAATGGGCTCGTTTGCCCTTAGCTTTGGACTTGATTTAGCTTTGGCCACTGGTTCGAGTGATTTAGCTTTGGCCACTGGTTCGAGTTGGTGCTGCTGCTGGCGCTGGACTTCCGGTTGAAAGTAGGAGCCGCCTAGCCTACACCTCCGGTTAGCATCGATCAGGTGGGGCGATGAAGAGAATGAAGCTCGTCCGTTACCTCACTTACGGTTGTTGAACAAGGATGGAAGCTCGTCGAAGAAATTCGTTTCTTAGATCCCGGTAGTGAGATTGTGGTAGGGTAGCTAGATTGCTTAGCTGGACCGAGGGCTAACTAAAGAAAGAAAGAATGCTCGACCGGAGGTGGGAATAAGGGAGTATTGGATTGTAGCTCCTCGTTCCCTGCCTCCTTGATCTCCCTGCTTTTATAACCCTGCTTTTCTCCTTGTTGCCTTCCTCCGGGTCTAACTCGACTAGTCTGGTCGGATGGGCCAATCAAAACTTTGGATGGGTATACTGGAGCTAGATTAGTGGAACTCCCCTCTTCCGGAGCGTAACTCTGATGGATCTTGCTCGCGGGTCTTGCTAGCTTGGGATCGCTGGCTGGTGGGAAAGGATAGAATGTCCAGCTAAGAGCCCTATGATCGGTTGAACCCTTATTATATACGTAATTACGTATAATAAAGTAACTAGAGAGATAAGACAAAAAAGTGACTACACCTGATGTCAAGATGACTACATGAGTTTCACCAATGAAAGGTGAAGGATGAGAAACTAACCAGCAATCGATACACACTGATACTGAGCTACCCCAGATCAAGCATGCAGCATCCACTCAACTGGCACTAGGTAAACTAGGTGTTTGAAACAAGTTCAAAACTAATGACTATACAACCTTATTATACCTAAAGATGCAACTCTTTTATATTAAGAAAAAAGGGATACGATAGTGCGGGAATAATTAGTCAACTCCCTCACACTAGGTTTGGGGTCACCCGATCTAGGTAGATGATGGGAATTATGAAGCCGTAATGACAAACCATGATAGACTAGTTTACTTCTCTACGCGACTGGTGTGCATAAAAAATAGGTGAAAGAAATGCCTAATTGACGGGGCCCTTGATCGCATGGTATAATAAGAGTCTGACCGCTAGCGAATAGCTGGAGTAGGTAACAGATAACTAGGTCGATAGCCAGGTCGAAGTAGTCTATTGTGTCGGTCCGTGAGTCTCTCTTATAAAGTGTAGAGCAGAGGGGATTGTGTCCCACGGGGTTCAGCTATTTACTCCCACCCACAACTATTATAAGCCGGAAGTAGCAGAACTTACTGCATTGATAATGGAGGAGCCCTGAACAGAACCGTTGACTACATGAACTAATGATCGAACCAAGTTGCAATCACCCCAAACGATCGGCAGCCTTAAGCGATATATAAGTAATTGTAGTTCAATATGTGATTGAACAATTCGTGGTTCATCGATGGCTGCGTCCGCCAGACAGGCAAGAAACTAATGACCAACAAAGTTCCACCTACCTTCCAGTAATAGGATGATCCACCTCGAATAGAAGTAGCATTAGTTACGTAATTATCCAATACACCGCTTCTCCCGCTTGCTTCCTGGGTCGGGGCTTCCCTGCTTTAACTGGGGTGATCCATCATCGAATAACTGGGACCATTGCTCCTACCTAGATCGTGACCGGGAAGGGCCCCTACTCCTTTATAGGGGTCACTCACTCATTCATATGCCCCCCACCCAATAAGCATCAAGGTACGTTAGTGACTCGACCAGCGGGAGAGGTACGTTAGTGACTCGACCAGCGGGAGAGGTACGTTAGTGACTCGACCAGCGGGAGAGGTACGTTAGTGACTCGACCAGCGGGAGAGGTACGTTAGTGACTCGACCAGCGGGAGAGGTACGTTAGTGACTCGACCAGCGGGAGAGGAACGAGCAACGGACGGAAACAGATCCTCAGAGATGGTTTGGTCCAACGGACGGACGGAACGGTACGGAACCATGTGAGGAATGAAATAATATGCATTACATACGTGAATTCACAAGAATGAAAGAGGTAGAAGCAATAATATCATAGATAATTTCATATATAATGAATAGCTGAAAGACCTTAGCGATCGAATGACTCGTTATTCAATCTATAATATAACTAAACTAACTCTCTTATATAAATAGAAGGAAGGTAAGAAAGGAAGGAGAAGTAGCCTACTTACTCACTCATTCATATGGGTTGATAAGCGTCCTTGCTGATAGGGACACGGAGAATGATGAAATGGTTGTAACGCCCTATTTCCAGCCAGGAAATTGGGATCAGCTGGTCTTCGATAACGTAATTACATATATAATAGCAACATTGTCTGCTAAAGCGTAATTACATATATAAAGAATTACCAGCAGCACGATCTCCAAAGAGTTTGAGGGGAAGAGGTAGCCGAGACAAAGAAAGAGCTAGGACAGCAGAAGTAAGGGTGGCAGCACCTCGCCCAGCAGCATCTACACGTTTCCGCAAATCACACATCCAATGCTAGGGACCCATCCGAACCTAGCAACTCACACCTACCCGTCCAATCCTAGGACCCGTCCAGTAGTGCATCCAACCAACCGAAGCAATCCACTCGTAGCACATCCAACCGCGAGAAAACCTACCTATCCAATGCCTAGGGCCAGGAACCGCCCCGATAAAGCACAGAGGTAGCTCTAAAGAAAGACAGTTGATCACCCAGCATCCCGACCAACGTCACTTCCTGTACTAGCTTACCTTCGCTCTCAGCCCCAGGTCCAGCAAAAGGGAATTCTGTTTAAGCAGCACCAGTCGTAGTAGATCCAGATCCAGAGCGAGCCGAAGATTCATACCAATAGCCGTAAGCAGCAAAAGTCGATCCAGCCCCTTGAAATGGTTCAGTATATAAAGATTCTTACGTTCGTGAACGAGATTCTGTCTTTCGAGATCGAGACCCATAAGCAAAGGTGAAGGTCACTAAGGCATCAGGAAAAGCATAAGCTAAGGCAGCTTCAGGACCAGGTGGTGAAGAACCAGTATTAGATCCAGTAGAAGTCTATTTTCATTAAGCAACAGTCGATTGAGCAGTTTCTTCTGTTAAAGACGCATAATTCATCCTTTATTTATGTGCATGCCCCACCTGCAGGAATACTTAACCAGTAGAGTAGCCAGGGACATTCTGAAGTAGTACTTACTCCGATAGTAGGTGGGTCCATATTAAGGAAGGTAAGGTTAGGGCTTGCTCCGAGAATGTCATGCCCAAGAGCGTAAGATGTTTGGGCTTAGGGTGAAAAATAGAAAATGCATTGGGTAAGGGCCGGGTTGAGTCCTGTCACTAGCGGGTCCTTGCATCCCTAACGCTGAAATATGGACGTACTTATTCCATAGTTTATTTCATTTATAAATCTGTGAACGAAGAAGGAGATGCCTAGCCATAATCACCATATTTCTTTCTACCCCATCCTTGGCCGCTTTTCCTTTGATCGGCTGAACCACCACTATCTATGTGACTCAAAACCCGAAAGTCCGACCACTCCCCCGGCTAGAGACAGAAGCACCAATACGAGCATCAGTAAGTGGGTAAGAGCATGCTTAGGGCAGATTAGGAGGATAGTCAGGTGGACCAAACCATACCGATTGTGTGGAATCTAAGCCTTGAAACCCAGAATCGTAGGAGTCGTATGAGCTTGGTCAACTAGTGAATACTGATTTGAACCATACCGATAGTGGGCCATAGAGAAGACTTACCTCAATGCCCGGGGTGTATAAGATTGGACGCCCAAGATAAGTTAACTCACCTTAGATTGAGATGCAGCGGAGGAGCCTCAGAATCGTATCATTGGTAAATAAACATGCGCGTATATATAAGTCCTAGAAGGGTCCCGGCTGGATCAAAGGAGAAGCATTCTCGATCTGCACTACCCACTTAATGATAAACAGCCCTGGACGAGTCAAGTGAATTCAATTGGTTACCTCTATATGCCACTCCCATTATTGCGTACTACCTCGATGCTTAAACGGAGTGGGACGAACTGCCCTTAACCTTAGAACTTACTTCGAGGGGAAAAAGTAAAGTTTAGTATAATGCCGCGTTTATATGGTGTATGTAAGCTTCCCCAACTATCGCTGGCCAGTCTTATTTATAATGGGAATTGTGTACACAACCTTTGGAGACACATTCATTCATGGCAAGGACGTAGAGATGCGCATGTATGTGAAAACGTATATATGCAACACGTAGAGATGCAAGCGAGTCTAAGCAGAAGCAGCCATGAACTGAAACTCACTTAAGTTGGTTCCTTGTAAACCACTTCCACCAGGAAAACTTCCTTGCACTAGGAAGCGCAAGCCCCTCCGGGTCCTTGCCCCTCCTATTTCTTCTCTGGCGGCTTCGCACCTTAAATGGCATTCATAAATAAGAAAATCCACCTTGCCCCCGGAGGGACAAGCGGCTTTGCACCTTATCTCCCCTTTTCTCCCAACTGGCTGGGGATGCCGGGTTGGTGTAGCCAGCAAGCAAGCGAGAAAAGCAAGCCCAGCCAACTAGCCAGCAAGAGCCATTTCGCAAGTCAGCGGGAAAGCCGTCAAGCCATCAAAGCAATCCATGTCCTGCCCCACCCGGCGAGTAGTCAATAGCAAGCCAAGCCATCCAGCCAATAAAGCAATCCATCCAGCTCGCATCAATCGATAAGCAGGTAGGCGTTACTGTGTTCTATGGGTTATAACATCCCTCCTAGTTCTGATTAGCGTAAGTAAGCAATCTCTATCTATCTCAATGGGCAACAATCTCTCAAGCAGGTAGGTTCTCCTGGTGGGCGTAAGGTGAACTGCGGGTGTGCCCGATGTGGCGTTGATGGGTGCCAGCCAGCCGTTTCAAGAAGCTAAGCATCAAGCATCAAGCATCAAGCCGGGATTCATTCTCCCCGCCAGCTCACCCTCCAGCAATCAGCAAGCCGGGAGTTCTTGGACCAGCCCGCTCGTTTCATTTCATTTCATATCCCGGCCTCGGTTTCAACAACCAGCCGTTGTTTCTTCTCCCAGCCAGCAAGTAACGATGCAAGTAACGAACTCAAATCCAGTTAAGCGGGTCTAGCGTAAAAGCAAGCAATAACCCGTTGTCATGTGGTGGGCGGTTCCAGGCAAGCCAAGTAAGCAAACCTAAACTGGTTGGAGTTTGGTGGGCAAGGGTGGGAAGGCAAGCTCGTAAGCAAGGGAGCACCAATTGTAGTGTGGTGGGTTGTAAGGCAAGCAAGGGAGAAAGCACCAGTTGTTGTTAGTTGGGCTAGTGGAGTAGTTGGTGGGCAGTTTCTTTGTGTAGGCCCTCTCTGTTGGTGGACTGGTTTTATTGGTGGGACTGGACTGATTGGACTGGACTGATTGGACTGGGTAAACATAATGAATATCTCGCGTCTGGTGGATGAATGGGTGTGTAACGATGGGTGGAGTGGTTGCGTTGTGGGATCGAGTGAACTAAGGACTTGAGTTTCACTGTGATCTGTTGGGAGCAACTAGAATCGATTCGAGCAGCATCTATAAATAATACACATGCTCTCTCTGGGTGTAACGTATATAAGGCATCTCTCTCTGTATCACTAAAAGCACGGCATCCCTCGAAGCGTTCACCCCCCGTCCGTCTGGGGTCATTCCGTGCACCCGTTCCCGGGGTTCGGTTCATAACTTCTTTTTTTCTCGCAGCCCGCGAATCAATCTAATCTAGCGGGCCCGAAATCAAATCAAGAGGTCGCACGGTGAATCAACGTATATGAACCAACCATGTCTCTCTCGCTATGTCTAGTTGTTGGAGTAGGGACAATCAACAGATTGTTCCGTAGCGTTAAGGGTCAGCGGAGGTAGGGACAATCAACAGATTGTTCCATAGCGTTCAGCTTTCTTTGGTCAGCCCAGGTAGGAACATAGCATTGTTCCGTAGCGTTCAGCTTTCATTGGCTATTCCCCAGGCGGGTAGGTATTGTGGCCTATCGGTTATAACCTCCCTAGGCCTATTTACTTAAGTAAGATCTTTCTCAACGGGCAAGAATATCTCTCTCTTGCAGGTAGGTTCTCCCGGTGGGCATCGGGTGAAGGCTGACTGACTGTTGATAACCTAGGTTGTTACATTCTGTTCCTTGCCATGCAATGTCATGTTCTTTTCGACCGGCAGGTAGGAAACACTGGGCTTAATGGGAACATCATGGGGAACATAATCTCTCTCATTCGGTGATTCGTAAAGCCGCAGCAAGTTCGAAGCGGGTAGGTTCCTTCTCCCTCGGGTATGGCGTGATGACGGGCTTATTTCTTTCTTTCTCGTCTGGCGGTAAGTCCTTCTCTCGCGTATGGTGGGTCGACGGATGGGTGTGATGGGTGCCTTTCTCATGAGGTCTAGCTAGCCACACTCTAGCCCACTACCTACCTTGACGTTCTTGCATCACGGGTTCTGCCAGCAGCCCTCGTGCCAAGCTTCTTCCTTCGTCGGTTTCTTTCGTCAAGTCCGGCCAGCAAGCATAAAGGCGCTCAACCTCCAAATGATTCCATCCCGCCTCTCATAGGGAAACTTCATGAAATGTCATTCTTCGGAAATAAGAAATCACTTGAAGTGCCCGAATGATAGGATTTCCAACCCTTCCCCCTAAAAACGAGCGACTTCGTTTCAATTGACTTATTTTGTGCCCCTCTCAAATAAGTAACTAGCGGTGAGTTTATCTCAATAAAAATAGCAACTGAAAAGGTTTTTCTAATTCTGTACCAAGCAAACTTAGTGCCTGCGCCCAACTGAGTAAGACCACCACCCAGCTTCCATTCTCCCAGCAGCAAGCTCCCCCATCCCGCCATCCAGCTCCAGCTCCCCATCCCGCCAGCTAACCAGCCAGCTCCTGCCCCAGCTTCCCATCTCGCCAGCTAACGAGCTAACCAGCAAACCAGCAAGCTATCGATCAATTGGAGCTATCATCAACTGGGGATTCAACTGGCACTCGATCTTACCTCTTACGTAGCTATTCAAAGCCTACATCTCAGCGGGTGGGGGCACTGTGCTCAAGGTCATAGACTTTATTACCCTGTGCGTTGTAGTTCGCTTGCCTCATGAACCCCTGTGTTCGCTTGACTCATGAACCAATCCAATGCGGACTCGGTGAAGGAAGGCCCGGAGGGATTTCTCGCTCACCTTCCCCAAAGAAGTGAGGGACTCGGCCGAGGTTACGAGGTCGAGGAGATTCACTCACTTACTTGGGTAACTAAGGTCACTGTGCTAATGGTCACTGTACCTCGTACCAATAAGGGGCTGAGAGCGAGTGCTTGCCTCATTAACAACCATATAAAAGTATATATGCGGAGGAAGTCTCCGCAGCCATAGACATCATGGCCTAGTTATACCCGGTAAGGACATTGTATTCTAAATAATCAATACATATGGGCTATATTCACTCACTAGTATCCCCTATTAATACGATATGAACAAGAGAGTAGAGTCCATTAAGAGCAAGTACTGATTGATTCCGGACAGTCGGAGTTACTAGTATGATGCAGATACTTGATTACAGAGATACTGTAATGATAACAAAGCTAAGCTTTTTCATATACGAGGTAAGTGATAGTGATAAGTAAAGCCTTGTATTAATACGTACCACATGTATGATTACAGTCATTGTTAGCTAATACTAAGTAGATCAGTAATAGTTATGCTAGTGAATCCAAGTCATTATGTTGATTACTCTAATTACGTTGGTCTTTACGAGTTTAACATAAAGCTAGTTGTAGTTACTTACCCTATTAGGTTAGTTCCATTGATATTCAGCTTATATGGTAATGATACTAATCTCTATAAGATAAGCAATGTTGTATAGCTAATTTAAGGAGTACTGGTATGTGTCAATAAGCTCTATACAACCCTATCTAACAAGGAGTAACCATTGCACATAAGCTTCTTCTAATACGATCATTGTACTTGCTGAGCTTGATACAATAAGTCAACCCATTAAAGCTTTGAACATAACTAATCGTTATAGCTCTGATAAACAGGGAATGTGATATGCCTCATTTACCTAATCATGATATGCATTATCCAAGATAGTACCCATGCTTATGAACACAAAGGTGATAGAGTCTGAATAGAACGTATAGACTAAGCAGAGACATCCATATATAATAAGTAATCAGCTTCATATATGGGAATAGAACACAGATCACACTAGTTGAGCAAGAGGTGATGCTTAACTATGATAATCATCGTATTCATAAGGGTTATGTTCAGATACACTCTAAGCGGGTAATCAAGCGTGTTCAAGCTTAGTGTAATCATTAGCCTTAGTTACTAGCTCCTTGTTCATACTAGCTAAATCACGATCCAGTAATCAAGAAAAGCACTAGTTATTATGGAAACATCTCTCCTGTTAATATGGACGACAAGCGTGTTTAACCAATAAGCTGAATCCTAGCAATGTTAATGTAAATGATAACACTAGTCAACTTGTTAAATCATCAGAACCTGTTATAACGATACTGTATTACCTGTATTGTCATAAGCAAGTGATAAGAGTAACAGCTTAGTGTAATCTAAGTAAGAGCTATAAGTGAATAGAGCGTAATGGTAGATGTAAGAGTTGACGTAATAGACATACTAACCGTATTCATAGAGCTTGTACAGGATATCACACCTTATACCAATCATTGTGCTAGCTATGGTTATAGTATGAGCTTTATACCTGGTACTGCTTGGGAATCACTACTATTAATCCATAATGATCACGTATTTCTAAATGTATACGTGTAACTCTGTGTATTCTAGTAATAAAGCTTACCATAAGAGCTTATGACGTGATTAGCTTACCTATGTCGTATGGTATAAGCATGTATGTTGTTTCCATAATCTATCACATAGGGAACATACTCTATCCTGTTTCATTACTAAGAGCTCTATACAGCTTAGTTTATACATAAGGTATTACCATAGTGTGGGCCTATGTCTTATCCATAAACCTTCATTCAAGTACCAGATAGAGGTTGGTGAATGAGCATAGCGAATACAGGCAAACGATAAGTCTGGATACTTCATGGGTTGAGCTTATACATTATAGAAATAAGGGATATCACTTATACGTAGCTTATAAGGTATATGACCAGCTCTTTCTCATACCAATATCTTAGGTAAATAAGGCTAACCCTATCCATTGATTACATAATACAGTGTTAAGGTTTCTCTATATTAGGGAAATAGCACTTATATGAGTTGACATAAGGGTCATAATAAAAGAAACCTTATTGTCGTAGTATCATGTAAGCTCCATACTGTACAGGCTTATATAGCTTAACCAAGTGTGTTACTAGAGCAATCATAACAAAGAGGAAGTATGAGCTTTATCAGGATAATGATTACGGAGACATGATTGGTACTAATGAACTATCACTTATCTCCTATTCAACACAGCTTCTTGTTATTGATATGGATTAGAACCATTGATATTGCTGATGTGTCAGTTATACTGATATGATCTACTTGTATTCTGTATTCGATTTACGCCCATATCATACTGTGTTCAATACAATGGTTACAACTAGAAATCTTACGTAATTTATATCCCTTATAGTTTACATGATATGCTAGATGCTTGGAGTCATAAAGCCCTTATATCACATATACTATGAATGCATGATAGTATAGCTTTATTAGTAATCAGAGCTTATAAGTAGTATGACCATTACTATTACCATTTGAACCTAGTTACACAGGGCTTATTCTTTCTGCGCGATGGCCTTGAAACTCGGATTTCGGTAACAAAGGGGAACAATGAAAGTAGCTCTTAGCTTGGGACTAGGAACCCTCACCATATGAATAGTGAGTGACCCCTCACCATATGAATAGTGAGTGGCTCCGCCCCTCTCCTTGACAGTCGAGCCCCTACCGGTCCTCACCATATGAATAGTGAGTGGCTCCGCCCCTCTCCTTGACAGTCGAGCCCCTACCGGTCCTCACCATCGGAATAGTGAGTGGCTCCGCCCCTAAGAAGTAAGGGCCCTTTGTTTTGTTGATTACGTAGCCTATAGCTTTTGTCTCTTATTCGGGACTACGAAACAACCCAACGATGAAGAATTCTCAATCGGTCCAGGCGACTTATCCCCACCTTCCTTTTTCTCCCCGGCTCTCTGAGTAAATGAGCAACCCCGGCTCTGATTAATCAATGGAGAGTTTAGTTTATTATCATTTTGATATTCCCTTTATATCCTATTTTGAGATGCACTGATCAAGGTATCATAGGTTTCACAACGTTGTTGGCCTGGCCGGTCGGAAGTGATAACCCAACCTCGCCTTCGACAGGTTAGGTAAGCTGAGCTTGACTTGAATGAGGAGGCGTACCAAGGCTGTATGAATGAGTATGAGGGCTGAGGTAGGGATTAAAGTATAGCTAGAGTTTGAATGGCTTGAACAGCTGGATTGACTGGATTGAACAGACTGGATTGAACAGGTCTGCTTGAACTCCTATCCATTGGTGAACATTTCTCCTCTGGTCTGTTGGCACCAGGTAATGGAGAAGTTGTAAGGTTGTTGCACCTCACACTTCATCTTAATCTCTCTATCGGTGACCTCCCTCACACACACACTAGTTCCCTTCCGCTCTTTCTGTTCTTGTTCGCTAATCGATCTTCAGCCACTTCCGCTTCCGCTCTTGAAATCTTTCCCGCCCCACCTCCTCTGTGTGCTGTATCCGTCCGTTCATTGTACCACCCCTTTGGTAGATGGCAGTTGTCTGGTGGACCCCCCATTCCGATGTTTTCCATCAATCTAATAAATCACTCCTAATCAGTGCACTCACTAACATCCTCGCAGTGTTGTCAACGTGACCCCTGCTTGTGTCTGTCCCTAGATGGGCTGTCTCAACCAGTTGGCATGGGCTATTTATTGGATACCCATGTGTAGTTAATCTCTAGTGCTGTACCGTGACCGTACCGTACTGTGCCGGGTTTGCACACACGCCACTCACGGAATCCAAGCCGTAAACTGCACAAGCAATGATAGCATTATATACGTGAATATTCAACAACAAGCTAAGCACCACCTCACACTCACTAGTTCTTCCTTAACTTCTTCTGTCCCCTCTGTCCTTCCTGTCCGCTCTTATTTCTCAAATACCATTCACAAAAGCCAATCACTGAAGAGTCATTGTTAAGCCACTCACTGCATGAAGGCTATGATTGCATTATATATGTGCATATACACACAAAAAAAGCAGCTAAGCACCACCTCAAACTAGTTCTTCCTTGCACTAGGAAGCGCAAGCCCCTCCGGGACCTTCACTTCCGTCCCTTCCCTGTCTAGCCGATCTTGGCCAGTATCTGTCTTCTAAGAATCCGATCTGTATCTGTGCACCTAACAAACTAACTCGGTATGGGTTCTGGCTTTCACAAAACTGAACGTCTAGAGTCGAGGTGAAGCTATATATGAGGTCAAGGTCTAGGGCAGGCGTATGTAAGTTGAAGCAAGCCAGCAAGCCGGTTTCTTATCCATCCCAGCCTGGGGTTTCTTCTTTCTTTCGACCAGCTCTTGGGTTCTATCGTCCCGCCCAGCAAGCATAAGCTCAACCTCAAAGCAATGGATGCCATCCCGCCTGCTCTAGAGAAACGTCACGAAATGTAATTCTTCTATTATAAAAACCTTACTTGAAGTGCTCGAATGATAGATCCTTGTACCCCATAAAAAGAAGTTTGAGCAAAAGAAAAGAAGTAGGTAAACATCTGGAAAAGGCTATGTTCATAAAGAATAAAAGAAATTTGAAGTGTCCCGGTGATAGATTATGCCTCCGACCCGATCAAAACGAGGTTTCTATAAATGAAAATGGAAAATGAGAGTTTTTTGTGGAATCTGTTCCAAGCCAACTTGGTGCCTGGGCCGAATCTGTTGGCTATGTTGGGTGGCCCCCCTTCCCTGTGTAAGTCTGTAAGCTATGTGAGTTGGCCTTATCCTCATGGCTAGCGTTAATCGGTACCTCTCCTGTTACTGATGACTATTGGCTGACTGGCATAGAGTCAAAGCCATGGAGTACAAGCATAGAGTACCATCATTGAGTACAAGCATCACCACTTGGATCACCTCTTGGCTATCGTCGACCTCCCTTATCGGTTCCAAAACAGCCAAGAATACATCCTGCTTATCGGTTCACAAACAGAAAAGAAGGCATCTCCACCTGTATCGAGTGCATCGACTGCATGAACTAGTGGCTCCCGGTATTGGTAACGGGCGGCTATCTATCGGCTAGCGGGTATCGGAACCTCCCGGAATGAGGGTCTTCTCTCGGCAGTGAGAAAATACGAGTACTCCCAGCAAGAACAATTGACTCTAAGCAAATACACCAGGCTATGTCAATCGGCTATTACTGGCATCTCCACGTGGCCATATTCTCGTGGGATCAGCAGCATCGAGTACATCAACTCTTGGATCTCCTCTTGGGATCTCTCCTACCAGCATCGAGTACCGGCATTGAGTACCGGCATAAACTCATGGATCGACAGCGTCGAGTATCCCCATGTATTAGCCCCATGTATTTTCCCCATGGATTAGCCCCATGGATTAGGCCCCTTCCCTGTGTCAACCGACTAGGAATGACCCCGGTGGGTCTGTTCTCCCGGGTATCGTCAACTGGATATCAGCAACTAATCGGGACCTCATCATCGTGTAACCTCATCCATCGTAGCTCTACGTGTACCTCATCGAACCTCATCGAACCTCATGCATTGTGTAGCTCTACGTTGTAGCTCAGAGAGTACTCCTCTACGTGTAGCTCTATGTGTATCCCCATGGATTAGGCCCTGTGAGTAACCTCTGCGGCTTATTCCCCTTTGATTATTCCCCTTCGATTAAGCTCTAAGTGTTGCTGTAGGACCTCGCGTTTCGTATCGTTCAGTGAACGTCTACAGGTAGGAACTATGTTTCCATATCGTTCGGTGAACTGAAGCTGTAGTGCCACCATCTCGTAGGTGGTTTCCTTCTCTGCCCTTGCCAACGCCAACACCAATCAACATCGAACTAAACATCCTCCATATCAACATCGAATCCATTTCAATATCCACGTTGTAGGCGCTTCTGCTATGTCTGGCTTGTAGGGTGTCTATGTGTTTCTGTGAGGTGCTGTATGTGCTGCTACGTCTGGTGCTCTATGCGCTGGTGATGAAGGACCTCCTGTTCCGTGTCGGTAAGTGAACTGCTACAGGTAGGAAGGATTGTTCCCGGTAAGCTCTAGTGCCATCGCGTAGGATCGTTCTCTCATCGTGGCGACTGGGTGTCCTTCATCTATCGTCGTCCAACCCCGGCTTCACTAGTCCGCCGGGGTGCAAGTATATAAAGAAATCGGTACATCAACTTGTCCTTCCACTCGGCGACAACTAGTGACCGGCTTTTCAAATGATCGGCTATCAAAACAATGACTAGCAGCACTTCCTAGAGCTGAATGCATTGACAAGAGCTTCATTCATGCACCGACGGAGTAGACTTCATTCCTGCATCGACAATAGATTCATGCACTCACTGAGTATAGGTTCGATGAGTGCTTCCATATGCATTGTCTGCTAAAGCGTAATTACATAGATAAAGAATGAATGCATAATTACATATATAATAGCAGCATTGTCGGAGGTACGTTATAATAAATATGGGCAGCCAGCAGGTAGGGAGAGCATCGCGAGCAAGCGAGCGCTGAAGCAGAGGCCGAAGCCAGAGAAATGATAGGAGAAGGAAGGTCCCGGAGGGGCTTGCGCTTCCTAGTGCAAGGAGAATGAAGATGAAGCCGAGGCCAAGGTTGCAGCTTCCCCCTCGTATGTAAGGGAGAGTTCGATCTGGGGCAAGCAGTAATTGCGTAAGTCATAGCAACCAATCCCGCCCGGTTTGATTATCCCAGCATCCGTCCGTGTTTGTAAAGCCCGCTCTAGCAATAGAAACCCCGCCGTAAAGCTAATTGTCTTCTCCAGTTCGCGAGAGGGATCCGGTTCTAAATTGAGAAGATCCATCCGTGTATCAATCGAGATCCGGGTATAAATAGATCATATCCCAGGCAGGTATCGAGAGATAGACGTACAGTTCTCAAGATCGATGATCTCAGGTAGAGAGAGCCGGGCAGCAAGATATCTCTGGCAAGCAGCAAGAGAGGTCGAGAGAAGGTATCAGTCAGGGGGCAAGGGTCGAAGCATTCAGTCGGCAAGCTCGATCGATCAGCAGGTAGGTTCCACTGTGTCACGATGGGGGCTATGGGTGTGTGGGATGAAAGGTGCACTAGTTAAAGCGTCAACCTTGAATACAAAACTATGTAATGGACAGAGTGTCCATAGAACACTTGCCCTATGGTATACTTCCACATCAGGCAACAAGTTACATTCTTAACTCCGAGCCAATGCTTTCTAGACTACATGGGCTTCAACAGACAGATCTTTATCTCACGCTTGCTTTAGCCCAACAATGCAGGACCCACTCCACACGTAGGATCGCAAGGATTTAGACTCCAATAACTTGAACCTCACAGTTAGTTATACACCACTTACTTTCATAGCAGGACAGAGTTCGCCATAGAATGCTGCGCAGATCCACCAGTCCAGATTTATACAGATACTACGGGCGAGACAGCTTCCCCCCATAGAGGCATATTAGCGTGCTGCAGCTTAGGGGGGGACAGAGTAAGAGCTTCACGTGGCGTGGTCCAGGTCTTTCGGGGCTTAGATAGAAAGAACAGTTATCCCGCGGTACAGACTATCCCCCAGCCATACCGTTACTCGCGGCGCAGACGTACAAGTAAGAGGGTTTCCGAGCTTGACGAGATAGACCTTATATATATGCTATTACGCAATGAACATACCGACTATAACATAAAGAAGAGTCTATATCCAGAAAATAGAGAGTCCAGCCACATAACCCTCGAGAGAGCGCAGCCCATACCACTCACCTGGGAACAATGGTACAAGAAAAAGCAAGTTTGATTCTGGTTCAGGCCAGAACGCTCCATACATGCAAATGATAAAGCACAGGAATAGGAATAGTAATAGGAATAAGCACTCCACAAAGCCATCGCACTTATGAGTATAGCACGCCCTACTGTCCAAGGAGAATCGTGGATGAACGCTAACTCTACGAAATAAAGGAAGGTCCCGGAGGGGCTTGCGCTTCCTAGTGCAAGGAGAATCGTGGATGAACGCTAACTCCACAAGGCGAAGGATATTGGTGGCAGGCAGAACGCTCACTCACCCAAAGGAAAGGGATTCCATTGCATAGTATATTACCCAAGGTTATCCCCAGGCATAGCAGTCTGTCTACACTGGCATAGCAGTCAGGTTGAATAAGTAAGGAATCAGGCGCTCCAGAACAGATGCCTGTACATTACAGATGCCTGTACATTTGGTTACGTCTCCTTTCTATTATGTAGATTATTAGTTGGAAAGGATGGGGACTAAAGGAAGAACCCTAGTCAATCTATCTGGTAGGTCGGGAGGGACAAGTGTTGAGCTCCTCAATAATAAGTTAATGGTCATGGGTAGGTCCTTCCTAGGTTCGCCAGTCCAGTACAGTGCTGCTAATCAATATATATTTCTAAGAGTCATAACAGTGTCCAATAAGCTTCCTAAGAGTGACCGTAATAAATCTGTCCCCTCCTCTATGTCTATTCATGGTAATAGCTTGACCTAAACTCTATTCATGTCTGTAAGTATAACTAGCATAACCTCAACTCTAATTAAGAGTATAACCAGTCCAGTTACGACTAAGCTTATTATATTTAAGGTAGTATTAACAGTTTTCAATATGCATTCTAAGAGCTTTGTAACGCTTAGCCTAAGAGGTTCGTAACGCTTATGGCCATTGCTTAAGATCTACTCTACTCTGTTCTCGAGTATGAAGAGTCACCCCTAAGCTTCCAACTATCTATTCTATTGCTTACAAATATCTAATATCTATTGCTGAGAGTATAACCGGTTAACAATATGACTAGTAAGAGCTTCATAACCAAGAGAGCTGGCCTAAGCTAAGGGGGGAGCTTATTAACCCAGACTAGAGCTGGCCTAAGGGGTTTGATTCGCTGTGCCCTGTCCCCTGTCCGCCTTAGCCTGTGCCCTGTCCCTTGTCTGTCTGCCCTGCCCTGTCAGTTTGGAGGTTGTAGTTTGTAGCCTTACTTAGCCTGTCTCCTGTGCCTTATCCGCCCTGGATGTTCGCGGTCGATAAACGGTCTCCACCTTAACTTCAATAGCCCCACTTCATTCAATAGTTTCAAGAGATAGGCTAGTCACTTTTCCTTGGCTATATAGGATCTCCTGACCCTTCCTAGCGGTAAGAGAGAGAGGAGCCCGTCCTCGATGTTCTCTATTTGCCTACCTCCTTTGTTTCCCCTCCCTCCGGTTCAACCAGCAGGCCCGACCTTTCACTTTGAATCTTGCTTGCCTCCTTCGGGGATTGAGCTTTGTTACCTCGGGTTTTTTGCGTCCCTGGCCTCGTCATTCAATAATTCATTCCATTCAATCTGGTGCTGAAAGAGAAAGGTAAGTAATGTCTAAGGCTCTTCCCTCCATAAGTGAATACGTTGTACCCACTTCATAAGGCAATGGATAAAGGTTGAATAGATGATGCCATACTTGCTACTGGATTCTTTCCTGGCTTCTAGGGTTGTTGTGACTCTATATATATAGGATGACGGTATAAAGGGATTGAAATATATACTGGTCCCCTACTGATCTTCCTGGTGTCATGAATAGGTTGGTAAGTAACTCCATCCATCATCGTAGGGTTCCGGCTAATATAAGAGGGTAAGGCGATGATCCATCCCATCCACCCGTGGCTCCTAAGGTAAGGGCCTCATCTACGGCATATGGCAGGTAGGTAGTGATAGTTCCGGTTCTACTAGGTGGTAAGGGCTAATGACAACCCATCCCAATCCCGATTCCCATGTTCCATTCCCATTCCAATTCCCATCCAACGATCCAACGATCCTACCCATGGCATCCTTGGCTTCTAAGGGATACCCTCCTAACTCACTACATGATTCCAGGGATAGGGCTACAGATCTCCTCCCTCTACAAGTTCGTGCAAGTAAATAGAAACCAAGGTAGTGTGTAATGCCCCTGGCTACTAGTTGAGTATTTCTGGCTTCTCTTCTAGGAGGTTGAGCATCCCAATCCCATCAGCAGTTTCTAAGGTAAGTTCTAGCAACTGACTAACAACATGCCATGCATTCTTTTTCTAGGGCTCAAGATCTACAAGTTCAGGTAGGTGGGTGAAAGAGTAAAGGCAAAGGTATGTTCCGTACAGCTATTCCATCCTGGCTTAAGAAGAGGTTGGGCATGACTTCCTCCTCCCTCAACTAGGAAGAAGGCATATGGCAGAGTGACGTTTCTAGGTCTAAGGTATATGCCCAATATTCACCCAGGATTGAATCTCAGTTTAGTACGGCCATCAGACCCTTTCCTTGCTTTATTACCCCCAGAAATACCTTCTATGTTTCAGCCCTATATCATGAAGTCTTCCCAGGAGGCCCTATACCATGAGGTCTTCCCAGTGACAAGTTTCAAGTTACCTGTTAGACGCACCCCTATAAGACCTTAGCAGAATCATCATGCTTCCCATAGTGGAACATCGTAGAATCGACATGCTTACCATATGCCTTTCATTAGACCGGTTTACCCTTTACTTCATGCACCCCAGTGATAACCCTATAACATACAGTCTTCTTAGGCAGTCCTCTATATATTAGCTTAGATACCTGTTACCTTCCATTATACTCTCTTTGTTCATGCCATGCTCCGGCTTCGACTGTAGCTACGCCGGGAGAGCTTAGTTAGGAGGAATAATGACCGATTAGGCTTAGTTATTCTTATTTAGTTAGACTTTAGTTTACTATTGGCTCCTTTATTGACTCCCTTCACCCAACCTTTGTTTAAGGAGTGCTGCCTGCAAGGATCTACCTATTGGATTGCTAAGTGCTACGATAGGATTGGATCAAGAGCCCCTACCTAATAGTAGTAATAGAATGATACGTGAGATACCTGCACATGCTGAAACACGCCTTTGACAGACCTCTCTCTTTTGTAAACTACTTGACCGTTGAACTAAATCCTTAGTATATAGGTTCTCAATAGTGGATAGGTTAACCGAAACGCTTTGTCTATATTCGTCGGGCTATTGACTTCTGGGAACACTTACGAAACGAAGTACGTCGTATGGAACCTATTCGACGAAACACCACTTATTCGAAACGTCCAAACCCTTTCTCATCTCAATTGATCCGGTGTGTTCAGCAAGCAATAGGACCTTTCTCAGTGATAGCACTCATATCTAGTCCATGGACCTGGCATTCGACAAACCCCTTCCTCAATATCTCATTGAAACAAGATGGTTTTGACTTGTGAACGGATGTGGCAGGCAAAGCACCTAAAGGGGTCCATATATCGAATGCGGAACCCACTCCAAGCAGGCAACGTGGGGGGGTGTCTCAGTTAGGGGACTGCCGAGAGGAAGGTTAGGGCCGGCCTAGTAGGCACCAAGGGAAAGAAAGGGGTTGTACGGCTGGCTTCTAGGATAAGCGCAAGAGATAGCAATACGGTTAGGTTATTGGATTAACGCATAGAGAAGAACTGGGACGAAGTTCTCCGTATGCCTAGACAAACAGAGAAAGAGGTTCAATCGAGACATCTGAAGCTCATTCTTGTTCTTGGTAAAGCCGGAGGGGTTCCCATAAGATAGATGGGCTCTATCTCTTACAGAACCGTAGATGGCCCGGAACTGTTGTACAGCTCCAACGGAACGTTTTTTTCAGTATTCCCATTACCGGCAGCTACTGCTATTTTGACGGATTTACCTTGACTGATTGATTCTGTAGTCCAAGCAATCTATCCATCGCTATATGTGAGCAATTCAGTCCTAGAGAAAAAGAGGGTGAGGGTGAGGGTGAGGTAACGTGGCCCCTCCCCCTTCTTTGGTCGGGAGAGTGGGTTCGTATGGGGTGCTTATTTGGTGAGGGGCCCCAAAAGAGAGTTGCTCCTCTTAGTTACTTATTTGAGAGGGGCCACGTTACCTCTCCCAGAGGTCGAGAGTTCGACAGGCTCACCCTCACCCTTTCCTTTTCCCACCACCTGGTGTGGTTGGGACCCCTATGATGGCCACGTTGAGTCTTCCCAGGCTCATTCTTGGTATACCTGTTTGGTACCTTGACTCTCCTACACCTCCCTCATCGTCAGCACCTTCTCCCCATTTAGTCTTGACCCTAGTTCAACCTTCAAGTGTCCCATCATCGTAAACCTCGGAGTCACCTTAGGAACCCATCACGCAGACTAAGTCAGACACGGGAAAGGTCGCTTGGGGCAACAACAATCAAATTGGGGGTAATAGTACTCTTAGGCCGGTTATGGCCACTCCGACCACTGTGCCCACTAGGGTTGTACCTCCCTGTGCTCTTTGCAACGTCAATGGCCACGCCACCAACAAGTTCCCTACACTCCCAGAATTGCGGAATCTTCTGAACCCGCTCGTGGCAGCTTCAGTTGAATCCATCCCAGTGGTAGAGGTCACTCTTTCTGGGTCATCGAAGGATACCATACGAAAGCACAACCCATCCTTGCGTACCAACCATCCTTACACCTTATGTAACCTCCATAGCGCATTTATAGAAGTGTTTCTTGAACGTCAAAAACGATTTCATTTCGGTCATTTCCCCCCCCCAATATAAGTTCCTTTATAAGTGCATCCCCTAAACCGATACCCCAAAAGACGGGGCCTTGGCTTTCTTTTACAACTTCTTATCCTTCTCCTTCTCCTTATTTCCTCTCCCTAGCGGTCGAGCCTGCTTGCGCATCCTCTCCCTTTTCAAGAGACTAGTTCCTTCCTTGCCCTCCTCACCCTTGATGGGTGAGCAATAAAGAACCTATTGTCGAGCAAGCCATCCTTCCTCTCCCTTATGGTCGAGCGGCCTTACGGCACCTTGTTTTCGCAATAGCAGCAGGCAGTCAATGGGTGGGTGCGCTTCGCCTCCTGCCAGTGATAGGGCCACTGGTTCTACCACTTCATAATAAATGAGTGAGTATCCTCCCCCGGGACCGGAATGATTATCCCTGTCCGATGGGTCTACATTCATCCCTGGATGTCGTCGGGTACTTGTAACTTCCCCGCCATTCTTGTCACCGTCACCTGCAATCCGCGCAGGTGTGTCCGCACCCCCTGGAGTGGACGGGAAAGTCTTTCTCGGAGCAACCCTCCCTGGTTCCAGACCCAGGAGTGCACTTCCCCGTATGAGCATTCGGTACATGCATAGGTGGAAGAGTTACAAGGTCACCACTACTTGGGATCTCCCCCCTAATCTTAGATTGGTCGTCCGAGGGTTCGCCTTCATTGCTGTGCTTACACACTAGGCTACCCTTCTCCGAAAGCTTCGCGGGACCACCTACCACTAGTCTTCTCCGGATCGCCCGGAGGGGTTTACTGCAAAAAAAGGTCCTGGTTCTTCTTTTCGCTAGCTCTGCGAAGCAACCCTTGAGGGAATCAATCTAGGGCCAGCACAGTCAGGATACTATTTTCTTCCCCTCAAACTGAAAGGTTCTGATTTAGCGTAAGACCGGCCGGCACAGGACCTTACCTGCCTTACTGCTCCTGGGTTGACCGGCGCAGTCAGGACCAACCCAGTAAGGCCGGCCTTTCAGGACCGGATAAGGCCGGGGACCTTACCTACTCCAGGATTTACCCCAGACCAAGATTCCCAGAATCAAATAATATATCCTTCCTTTAAAGGCCTGCCTTATTGTCTGAAGTATTGATCTGAAAAGATGACTTCTTCGTTCGTTAGATAAGGGTTAATCAGGACAAGTCTTCGAAGTATTGACCTGAAATAAATGAAAGGAACGTAGTCGTCGGGCAAGGACCGGTAGGGGCTTGCTTGACGCTAGGAAAGCAAGGTGCGAAGCCGCCAGAGAAGAAATAGGAAGGGCAAGGTCCCGGAGGGGCTTGCGCTTCCTAGTGCAAGGTAATTGATTGCTTGTCCGCACCGGGCAAGGACCCGGAGGGGCTTGCGCTTCCTAGTGCAAGGAACGTAGTGCTTGCTTGACGTTAGGAAAGCAAGGACCCGACAGGGGGCTCGACTGATAAGGACCTTTAGGTGCTCTCCCTCTCCCTCTCCCTTAAGGTCGAGCACCTAAAGGTTAGGGTTTACTTATTGCCCCACCCAATAAGTAAACCCTAACAGTCGAGCCTGCTTGCGCATCCTTATCAGTCGAGCAAATCAATTACCTTATGGTCGAGCAACTCAAGTTTCAATTTACTTATTGGGTGGGGGGGCTAACAGTCGAGCCCCTGCCGGTCCTCTCCTTAACAGTCGAGCCTGCTGTAGCATCCTTATGGTCGAGCGACTACGTTCCTTATGGTCTTTAGGCCTTACGGCACCTTGATTTATTCCCCTCAAAGAGCTCTGCTCAGTCAGATAAGGCCCGGGGACGCTGGCTCCCGCAGGCAGAGGCCCAACGAATGTCAGATGCAAAGCTCCGCACCTCATTAAGATCATATTGGCATACTCCCCTAGAAAAGAAGGAGCAGACCCCATCGAAGACGAGAGTAGGGTACAACAAGGCCATTTCCGTCCACCTTCTCACAGAGCCGTACGTGGACGTTACCGCTCATACAGCTTCCAGCCGGCAGTCAGCCCCTACAAGAAATAAAGAAATGTGTGTGTGAATGAATCGACGAAAAATCAATCGAAGAGTGACATGAATTTGGTTCTTCAGCAGTAGCATGGGAGGAGCATCCCTGTCACAAAAAAGGAGTAGGTAGAAGGGAGCTTCGTGACATCCGTCCGTGATTGATCCGGATAGCTCAATTTTGCTTGCTAATAATAACGAATCAAACAGGGGCTAATGCTAGTGCCAGTGCTAGTGCCAATGCCAATAACTCAGCTCAGTTTTGTGGGGAAATATCGATCGAAAGTTAGCTTACTTACCGGGTGAAATTTAGGTAGGTTCGGGAATAGATTTCAGGCGGGCGGTAAGGTCCTGCCCTTCTTTAGAAGGGAAAGGTACTATGATTTATTCCCCCCAAAGAGTGAGAAGGGTTGGGTTGGTCCTTTCAGGCAGTAAGGTCCTGAAAGGTGAAAGGTAAGGAGAACCTTACCTATATTTATTACTGCCCATTCTCTATTAGTCGTAAAGGGGGACTAAGCTGATCAGAGCTAACTCAGGACCAGTCAGTAATGACTCGTATCATTTCGGTAACTAGAGATAGAATGGATAAAGAAATGATTGACAGAATAGATACGGGAATGATTTCATCATGATAGAAATATCACTTTTCATGGCCAAAAGAGGATATTTGGAGGATGCGTTAGCAGGCTCGACCAAATTCCAGAGGATGCGTAAGCATGCTCGACTAACAGGAGAGGATGCCCCCGGCAGCCCCCCCACCCAATAAGTAAAATGAAAGCGAACTCTCGACTAAAAGGCCGCCATCGCTCGACCGTCGAGAGGGAGAGGAAAAAAGGTACGAAGTTGCTTTCCCGCTGAGGGGAAGGAAGATGGAAAGATCTAACGGGAACCCTATGAACCCTTATTATATACGTAATTACGTATAATAAAGTAACTAGAGAGATAAGACAAAAAATGTTGCTATTATATATGTAATTACGCTCTCGAATCCAGTCATTCATTATATATGTCATTACGTAATGAAGGATATATGTCCCTTTCATTCATGATCCAATCATGAATGAGATATGTGTGTCCGTCATTCTTTATATATGTCATTATGCCTTAGCAAATTATGCCTTAGCAGACAACGCATATATTATATATGTCATTATGCATGGTCACTTTAGCCAACCTTCTAGCAGCAGTAACTGATCCTAAGAGAGAGCTCTTTTGCTAGCTGTTAATGGGTCCGTCATATTATATACGCTTAAGTGGTCACTCATTTTCATTGATCACAGTATGTGTAGGGGGAGGGGTAATCTTGGTTAGCAAGACATAGCTCGGCGAATACGGGAATTTGTGTATATGTTTCCAGCCAAGTCAAGTAGGTAAGTGAGGCCTTACCTAGAGAGATAGATCTTTCCTTGCACTAGGAAGCGCAAGCCCCTCCGGGACCTTACCTTATCCTTCCTTATCTTATAGCCTTACCTTACTTATAGGGCCTTTAGGACCTTATAGAATAGATAGACCTTAAAGGTTAGGACCTTACCTTAAGACCTTACTTTCAACCTTCTTTATAGGATAGAACAGGACCTTAGCTGTTCTTAGCTGTTCAATGATGTTTGCCGAGGTACGTTTGCCAAGTTACTTGGGTTGTTCCTATATGTGTCTGGAATAGTGCTTATCGCCGAGCTCAATTCTAAAGGTCAGAGTTTCTTATTGCCGATCTTAACCTTTGATAAGAAACAGAGCAATCTATTCTAGGTAATTGGGGATAGCTTAAACCATGAAAAGATTAGCATCTTCCAGATGATCATCCACTACTCCACCTGTCTCCCTGCCTTTGTGATAACGTTACCTTACCTGCCTTACTATGAATGGTAAACCGTACAGTCTGGCTGGATGCGCTGAACCTGATATTTTGAGCTAGGGCCCCAACCCGGGCCTTACTGTAACGAATACCCACTGCCTTAGTTCGCACGATCGATAAGGAATAAGGAGAGACAGGCCTTAGAACGGTAAGACCAGGACCCTCTACTAGATTTCTTCCCCTCAAAGAGCTAGAAGGGAGGGTTGGTTATCCCTCATATTTCTTCCCCTCAAAGAGAAGCCCCAGGAAAGTATTTGAATGGCCCTTAATTGATAGTCATGTTTGAAAATTCTCTATATACGAGATTCTGGTACGATCCATTATGAGAGCGGAGATCCCATACGATGCTAAAGCGTAATTACATATATAAAGAATGACCAGCAGCACCCTAGACTTACTTTCTTTCCTGGCATTTTTCCAGGTTCTATCTTCATGAACCAAGACTTCCTTGGCTATCTCCTGCGGGCTCTCCTCGGCAAACTCACTCGACTTGGATAAGGCTTGGGATCAATGGAGAGAATGAAACTGAACCCTTGGCTTTGGATAAGTCTACTTCCACTGGTACTCCTTCGACTGGTAGTACTTCCTTCCCTACTAATGGATATGGAACCCCTCCTTCACTGGTCCTACCTGACCGTATCGGGGTGAGGACCTTATCTTCGCTATCTCTTTGAGGGGAACAAATATAGGGATAACCTTTTCTGCTGACGTGAGATGCCACGTGTCACTTGCTTACGTGGCAAGTGATATGGTGTCTACCCGGAGTCCATGTGTCCCTGTCTGGTTCTGCCATGTCGTCCTTACTTGTCTTGTGCTCCTTTGCCTTTGCTGCCGAGCCTCACTGACACTTCTTCATATGATTTTGCTCTTCGGTATAACTCCTCTTCCTGCCATATTTCATTATGATAAGGCCACATGTACTTGCATATTGAACAATGGCGTGACACTATGAGGGTCATGTCTTCTAAATCTTTCCTCTCCAAAGTGGTAAGAGGCTAGTGCCTCTCCTTCTTCTCTGGCAGCCTTAACATTTCCCAGACCATAATAACCTATGTACAAAGGCAAAGCGGGCCATGGGGCCTTCTTATCCCTGGCCAGAGAGGCTCCGACTCCGCGCAATAAAGTTTGGTATGCCACCTCCTGGATGGCCAATTTCTCTGGGATCAATTTGGGTAACAGATGTGGGGCTTTAGTAGCTCCAAATACCCTGATATAGGTGCCATTTTCTGTTACATACCAGTCCCCTATCGTGCTTATCAGTTGCATAGCCTTCTCAGTCATGCATTGAGCAGGCTTGCAGAAAATGAAAGTGTACATAGGAGCCATGAAGTGTTAACATATTCTCGTGTAATCAGAATTGTATTTATACTCCCACAAAATTTGACATTAGACGTGAATTGGCTTCTCGCTAGGCTGCCACTGCCATCCCATTCTCGCAAAACTGTTAGCAGCGCATACCACATCTAATCAATATGAAGACATATAGCATGTTGGGGGGATGTGGTATTTGGCTTTGGAAACAGCGTCCCTCAATGTTGTGGACAGAATGGAAGACCAGTTTCAAATTGTCCCAACTTTTGACACTTGGTATAGCAGAGGGATCCAGGCTTCCTTGAATTGACTCACATCTTCTTCACCATATAGCCTACTGATCAGGGCCACTGCAAACCTGTAGGGCATCCTGAGGTTGGTTGATGGTTGGATACATGCCCTTCCGTCGTGACCTGAACGCTTTCCCGGTTATCCACCATCCTTTTCTCATTTCATGAGAATTTATGTTGTGAGCAAATTGCAGAACCCGGCCATCGGTTAGACTGGTTTCAGGCTTCGGGAACTTGTAGTACAGTTCCAAACTTGATGGCTGAAAGGATGCGATGGCCTTTCCGTTTTCGTCCTTGATTAGCCTGTTTTCTACATTAGCGTGACTAATAAGCCAGGAGAGAATCTCGGCGCAAGGCATAAGAGCTGGTCTGGCTGCTACTTTGTGGAGACAGGACCTTCTGATAGTCTGATATACCCCGGCATCAGGATTCTTCTCACCCGGTTGCAGTGGGAGCTCTGGATATTTTTCCTCCCTGACACATTTGGTCAATTTCACCCCATTGCAGATTGTTGTCCAGGTCTATCTTGCATTTTTTATATCCATAAAATGGCCCAGTGACTTCCTAAGCTTCCGGTTCTACTGACATTTATCTCTCTAGGCTGGCCTCTTTCACTATTTCTTTCTGCTTGCGCTGTCTTTTGGGAGCCATATCTGTGTCCTGTAACTCATTCATATCGACATCTGCTTTTGGACTAAGATTTGAAAACGTGTTACACGAAATCAAAGCATATATGAGATAAGATGCCATAAAGATCCTCTTCGTCTTTTGGAAGTTTGACAGCTGATGAGAGAGCTCATTTTATATGAGTTCTCCCCAGTCGAATACAGTGCCCTTATGCAGAGAGTAGTATATAACATGCAGAACATACCTAGGCACCTGTGCAGTATCCTCCTGACCTACGACTCTAGCAAACAGCCATGCAAATTCCCAATATGGTTATGCTAAACCTGCTACTTCTATGGTGGACGCTTTAACGCCTTCTCAAGAACAACCCCACGGGTGGACTTTTTTCATCTGGTAGTGGGGCCCTTCATCAATAATAAGGAGAAGGAAGTGACTCGCAAAGTCATTCTTTACAAAATCACTCACCTTCTTCCGGATGCCTCCTTAGTCATCGTAGCTGAAAGAAAGTCCAAGGCTGGGGATCTCTTTGACGTTCAGACTCGAGACTGGAAGCTCTGTCCTGCCTTGAAGGTTGAATGAAATTTAGCCAACATAGGCGATATAATTATTTAGTGGATAAAAGAGCTTATTACAGATGATTTGTTTCTTATATGATCAAGGCTCGGCCAAACCATAAGTGAATATGTGGTACCAAGGATCATAAGAAGGTAGGGTAAAGCTTCATCTGGGTGCCCGCAATAACTCGATAGAACCAACAGCAGATTCTAGGGAAAAACTCGGTCAATACGGAATTTCGAGATTGTCAATGTTATGAAGCTGGCTCATGCTTCTTCAGCAGGGCAGTTATAATGCCATTGAATATATATGAGGAGCATCGCTTTATTATATGATGCATACCCATAGTGAGTCGTTGGTTGGTTAGTTTGGGGGTTGGTTGTTCTTGGATCTGGAATTAGTCGTAGGTGAGCTCCCAGATTGCTTATGGAAATAATAGTGAGCTCTGGGAATGGTTCGATCTGTGGAAATGGGGTCTGATCCCCGGCGGATAGCGCTTCTGGTTAGTTCGGGTTGGATCGATACCGCCCACGTCGTATGCCCCACGAACGAGAATATCGCCCGCCAGGAACAGCTAGGCCCGATAATACCGCTTGCCTACGTCCTCTGATCTCCTACTGCTTGCCTACTTCTCTCTGGTTGCTTGCTTGGATCTAGTCGTAGGGTTTCAGATGGCCTTTGATCAAGTGAGTGGCGTTGATCTGGTTGCTGGTTGGAGATGAAAGTAGTTGTTGTAGGTGAGCTCCCGGATTGCTTCTGATTCTGGTTTGATACGGCAGATTGCTTATGCCTTCAGGTTAGCTCTGGAAATGATGGTTAGCTCTTCTGGTGGAATGGATATGGAATCTGGAAAAGGTTAGCTCTAGAAAAAAAAGGTTGAATGGAAAAGGAGTAGTTGTGGAAAGAAAGGGAAAGGGATCGCTGCTTGATCGCTCACGCTGCCTACTTTGGCACAGCCAAGAACAACTTAGATTGGAACAGAATTTGGGAAACCTTCTCAGTTGCTGGGTTTAAGCCATAAAAACGCTTCTTTAGGCGGTCAGATGGCCAATGACTCATCGGAACAATGAAATGGATTTGATTCTTTATGAACTATACCCTCTCACTACTACTATTTTGCAAGCGGGTTCGTATCCTCACCCCCTCACCCCCTCGCCCCTTTCAGATAGGTTACCTATGATTGCCTGGTGTTGATTCATTAGATGCTGGTATTCCATGCCAAGAGCTGATCCAACAGTCGATTCCCAGTCAGTTCCGATACCCAGTTGTACGTGTCCAGGAAGGAGTTATACATAACCTGTTCTCGCCCATGCCCAGGAGGTAGTGGTTCTTGGTGCGGGAACTTTCATAGATTATCCACCGTTAACAGTTCGATACATACACAGGAAGGAGTCGGTTCTTAGTGCGTTTTACCCGTTTTCAATCCACGTCCCTGTAAGGTGTTCGTGCCATTTTCTATGTAAACGATTGACAGTCAGCGATAGCGAAGTAGCACCGGTTAGTTATTGATTTCCCACATTGGCAGAGCGGGGCCTACAGTGATCGATGATAGTGATTCTTTATAGTCAGCACCCAGGGGTTGGCAGTACAACGGACGGAATACAGCCTTTGTTGGGGGAGCAGGCTACGGCAACAAATACAGCCACTACAGCAACTACGGATACAACAACTACGCCAGCTACTACGAATGACAACAGCTACGGCAGCTACAACATATACATATACATATACAGCAACTACGGCAACTACAGATACAGCAACTACAGCTACAACGAATGGAAACAACGACGGATACGGAAACAGCGGCAGCTACAACGACAGATACAGCGGCTTATATGGAATATTGACACACCACACAGCGTAGATTTATATACGTTTGTTTTTATACAACATAGCGTGAATTTCTTCGGTACCGGCCAAAGCAAGAGGGTTGATCTCAATTCACATAGCACAGTGATTCCCATCATTATGTTGGATGCCGGGTGGACCCGTAGAGAGAAATAGAATGTGTCACTTTATGGTGGTTTCTTATGCTGCTTACCAGTTTCAGTCGAGGGTACTACAGATTATGTTGTCTGCAAGGTAGGCTGCTGGTGGGTGAAAAGCCTAAATTCTAAAGAAAAGGTGGCATATGGGTAGATCTAATTCGAGGTAGTGGCCCAAGAGATATGGTCTTGAGAAAGATAAGGTGCATATCCAGTAGATCCAAGTGAAGAAGCTCCGACAAGATTAGTTAGGAAAAATAGGCCTCTTTTCCTCCTTAGTAGAAGCTCCAACAAGATTGAAAGGTATATTTGAATCTTACTCAAACCCCGATAGAGATGATTTCTAGATTGACTCATACTCCGACAAGCTTTAACTAAAGATTTGTTCATACTCCGATGAGAGCTGATTTGTCATATTCCCATAACTACTCCAATAAGGGGGGTTATGTTTTACTAAAAGAAAGTGAGCTCAAGACACCTATTGAGATGGATGGTAAATTGAGGAAGGAAAGGTGGCCTGTATATCCAGATCACGAGCATTAGCCGTATATCCAAGTGGGAAATTTGCGAGAGAAAAGGTGGCATGTCTATCTGGATCACGAGCATAAGAGCCTGCCTAGTCCTCATTGATGGAAATTGGAAGTAAAGGTGGCCTGTGGGGATGGTAAATTAAGCAACAAAAGGTGGCATATCCAATAGAGAGTATGAACCTGGCCTTCTGATAAGTGGTAAATTGAGGAAGGAAAGGTGGCGTGTCACTGAAACTCTGGACAAAGGCTTAACACGAAACTAAGGCACTCGGAACGGTAGGCTAGGCTAAGGCAAGATTTGAAAGGCAGCAGTAAGTTCGTAGGGCTAAGACTAACTGCTTGGACTAATAAGCTTGTCTCTTTGGGCGAGTTTCCCAGCACAGGACCAAGGCAAGACCTTCAAGACCTTATAGAAGAATGCATTCTGAAGTTCAATCTAGAAATCCAGTGATCAATCAATCCATAAGACTCTTCTCCAAGACTTGTAAGTATTCTGTCTATTCAGCTTAAGACGATCTTCACTCCAATGGACGGACAAGACTCTCTTAAAGGCAAGAAAGAAAGCTCATTGAGTAGAAAAAAGAATGGTGAAACAACAAGGTTCGGGAACAGCAGATTCAAACACTAAGTATCAGTATCATTGGCGGGTTTGATTTATAGAAACATATCCAGTTTGGGGGTTTGATGGGAGACCACCACTAACGGGGGAACTAGCCGGTTACAAAGAGTGGAAGAATCATTCATAAGTGAAATCTTGAAATACGCTGGAGAAGACTCTCTTAGGGCTTGTTTCTCTGCTGCTTGGACTAAGAGACTCTCTCTTAAGGCTTTTGATCTGGACCAAGAAGACTAAAGCAAGTGTTGTCCATAGGGCTCCAGGCAGTCCATCCATGGGACTAAAAAACTGCTTGGGCTAAACTAGAGTATCTGAAGGCAGCTTGTTTCTCTGCTGCTTGGACCAAGGCGACTAAAGAAGCTAGTGTCCATAGGGGGGGCTCCGGGCGGGGACTAATTCTGGACTAAGATAGTCTCAAAATGCTTGTTTCCCAGGACCAAGGCTAATACTAAAAGCAACAAGTGTCCATAGGGAGGCTCCAGGCGGGACTAACAGGACTAATAATAAGAAGCTTGTCTATTAAGGCTTTTTTCCATGGTACTGGGACAAGACACCTTGATATGCGGGATGGTAAATTGAGAAAGATAAGGTGGCCCGTCTATTTGGATTACGAGCATGAGCTGTCTATCCAGATGGTAAAGTCATGAAATAAAGGTGGCATGGGTAGATCTAACAGCAGATCCAGACTTGAAGGACGTGTCAGTTAGTCTTGATCTCAGTGAATATGGGCCTTGGACTGGTCAATTCGTGAGAGAAAAGGTGGCATGGTCAAGATCTAAGTAAAGGTGCCGTATCCAGATTAGATAGAGTCTGAACCTGGCGCCTTCCAATAAATGGTAAATTGATAAAGAGAAAGTGGCATGCATGGGTAGTGGATCCAGCAGCATCTGACACAATTCGTTTTGACGCAATTAGTGGGGTCACTTCTAGGTCTGAAGCTCCAACAGAGTGAGTTCACCTCATATATGCATATTTAGTGAAAGCTTGGAGACCACCATGTGAAGCTCCGACAAGAAAGGATTCTATTTATATATTGACTCTAACTCCAATGAGAGCTGATTTTCATCTTACTTCATATCCGATGAAAGCTGATTTGTGATAGGTGATCTAATTCCAATAAGGGTTATGCATATTAGAAAGCCTAGACAAACTGAAAAGGTTATTGGGGTGTTTGTTTGTGGACTAATTACTCTTACTCTCCAAACAAGAAAAATATGACTCTCCGAAGAGCTCTTACTCTCCGAGACTTGTATAGAGTAGTTATGTCTTTACAGCAGCACACGGTATTCACTCCACCTCTTTCTATACAGCTTACGGTATTCACACGGATCAAAGTGCATGGACTAAGAGATTCTCTCTTAAGGCTTGCTTCTATGGCACTGGGGCTTAAGGCATTCCATCCACATAGGGGGGTACTAGTCCAGTCCAATGGGGCTTACTGTACAGACTTAGTAGGGCTTGTCTCTTAAGGCTAGTTTCCAATGAGATCTTCCTGTCCGAAACTAGTCCAGTCCAATAGGGAGCTCTACAGCTTAAGACGGTCTGGTGAGAGCTGATTTGAATCTTCCTCTAACTCCGATAGATCTTACTCTCCGAATAGCTTTGAGAATCTTACTCTCCGAACTGGACTTGTCTAGTCATTCTTTCTCTAACAGCTTAAGACTCCACCAACCAAAGTGCATGGACGAGACTATAATTAAGGCTTTTGTCTATGGTAAATTGAGAAATATAAGGTGGCATATCCAGATGATGATAGAGTCTGATCCTGGCCTTCTGAGAACTGGGAAATTCATGAAGTAATGGCTTATCTTTACATATGATGCTGGCATATCTACGTTAGACTCGCATATCTACAGTGTTAGCTCCAACAGCAAATTGAGAGCTACCAAAGAAAGAATGGTGAGTAACCAGAATATATGCATATTGACTTAAAGCTTTGATACAAGCTCCGACATCATTTGTTAGGTATTTGTACAAAGATTTGCTAAAACTCCGATGAGAGCTGATTTTCATCTTATTCTAACTCCAATGAGAGCTGATTTGTCATATTCCCATAACTACTCCAATATAAGTGGGGGTTATGTTCTAAAAGAAAGTGAGCTGTTGGTGCGTGCTAGGATGGTCCAGCCAGGTTGGGGATGTACAGCTTAATCTTACTCTACGAACTTCAGAATCTTCCTCTCCGAAGCTCCAATGATAGTAGTAAATTGAACTCTTCCTCTCCAATTAGATATTCCTCTCCGAAGCTCCCACATGCAGATGAGAAAAGCCTAGACAAACTGAAAAGGTTATAGTAGGGGTGTTTTTTTGTTTTGGGACTAATGAATCTTACTCTCCAATAAGTGCTTTAATTAGAATCTTCCTATCCGATACTTTGAAGTATTCTGTCTATACAGCGCTTAAGACGACGGTCTTCACTCCACAATGGACGAGACTCTCTTAAAGGCTTGTTTCTCTGGACCAAGCAAGAAGGCAAGACTCTATAATAAGTGCTTGGACTAAGGCTAGTAAGAATTGATATGGAAAATCTGAGAATCAATCTAACATCAAAGATCTTAACATATGATACTGGCATATAGAAGTTCTACTTTCTAAGAGTTCAGAGTGCAGGTGGACTAAAGCTAGTGCCTATTAAGGCGGGGCTGGTGGATGAAAAGCCTAAATTCTGGAAGAAAAGGTGGAGGATGGTAATAGTATAGGTAAGAGCTCAAACACCTGTCAAACTGGCAAATTCAGTACAGAAGGGTGGCGTGTCAAAATGATATAGAGTGTGCTCACTTGACCTATCAAACTGGTCAATTCGTGAGAGAAAGGGTGGCCCGGTTCTGCTATTTTAGACTCAGTCAACACCTAGCTGCCTGTCCAATGAAAGGTGGAAGCACCAGAAATAGAGCCAGTGGCCCTCACCATACCTCCGCCTCCTGAAAATGCTATAATAGTAGGGGAATCTTGAAAAACCTCCGCCAAGAGAAAATGGCCAAATTAGTAGGGTGCCCCCGGCAGGGTGAGGTACGAACGCTCGACTAATAAGGCCGCCATCGCTCGACTGTTAAGGACCTTTAGGTGCTCGACTGATAAGGACCTTTAGGTGCTCGACTGTTAAGGAGAGGAGAGGATGCGCAAGCAGGCTCGACTGTTAGGGTTTACTTATTGGGTGGGGCAATAAGTAAACCCTAACCTTTAGGTGCTCGACCATAAGGACCTTTAGGTGCTCGACCATAGGACCTTTAGGTGCTCGACCTTAAGGGAGAGGGAGAGGATGCGTAAGCAGGCTCGACTGATAAGGA
>Ga0213497_1000003_pt1 | contig 57371 bp, 37 predicted proteins | sample Lodgepole_Yose_3_FD_150979 | JGI IMG/M metagenome (GOLD analysis project Ga0213497, IMG submission 150979) | Leaf-associated microbial communities from Pinus contorta in Yosemite National Park, California, United States - Lodgepole_Yose_3 | ecosystem: Host-associated > Plants > Phyllosphere >...
TAGGTGCTCGACCTTAAGGACCTTTAGGTGCTCGACTGTTAAGGACCTTTAGGTGCTCGACCCTAAGCCCCCCCACCCAATAAGTAAACCCAAGAGGGCCGCCATCGAGAGGAGAGGAGAGGATGCGTAAGCAGGCTCGACTGTGAAACCCCCCAAACCAATAAGTAAACCCTAACCTTTAGGTGCTCGACCTTAAGGACCTTTAGGTGCTCGACTGTTAAGGACCTTTAGGTGCTCGACCCTAAGCCCCCCCACCCAATAAGTAAACCCAAGAGGGCCGCCATCGAGAGGAGAGGAGAGGATGCGGAGCACGCTCGACCAGCGGGAGAGGTACGTTAGTGACTCGACTGATAAGGAGAGGAGGCGGAGGTTTTGATAAGTAAGAGTTCAAGTTCTAGGTCTAGTTTGAGGTTCTAGGGCTGGTTTCAATGAGCTGCTATGGGTAATGCCAACTAATATGTTAGGGAATGAGTGGTCGAACTTATGAAGGAAGGAAGGGAAGGACTGGGCTGGTCTTTCTGGTCGATGGGCAATACCGTTTCGGGGGGGCTCGCTTTGCTCATCATGCATATTCTTTATATATGTCATTATGCTTTCAAAATATGATCGAACAAGAGAACAAAGGGACGGGGACTCTTATAATACGCCTTGTTTTTGTTCCTTATCTTACAAATATGATCGAACAGGGATAAGAATCAGAAGATTGAGATCTCCCTTGTTACTTTCTGATCCGATACGAAGCGATAAGAATCTATCCATCCTTTTATCTGCTATCCTCTTAACTCCTTCTTATCTACCATCCTCTTATCTCCCATATTCTTCTCTTCTTCTTATCTTCTTATCTCCGTCTTATCTACCATCCTCTTATCTCCCATATTCTTCTCTTCTTCTTATCTTCTTATCTCCGTCTTATCTACCATCCTCTTATCTGAGTGCTGGAGGGTTAGACCAATTCTATTGCTTGGGTTAGGTCACTTGCTTGGACAGATGATCACTCGAACTATTGCTTGGAGGTATGGATTATAACCAGCCCCAATAGCAGCACGAGGTCGGGATGATGACCAGCCCCTCAACTATCGTACAGAGGTTGAGGCCCCAAGTAGATCCAGCATAAGAAGTTGATGCAATAAGTATAATAAGGTTGTGCTTCTGCTGCTGGATCAACTGGATGAACTGAATCAACTCGAACTGCGTTTACTTATTATAGTCCGAAATAAGCTCTCGATCTGTAACTGGAACTGGGGTTGTATGGAGCTACGGCTTAAACCCCTGTCTTTCTCCCCGAACTCGGTGTCTTCTCCCCGGGGTTTCACCGACAGACAGAGGTAAAGGCAGGTGTAAAGGCATCCGAGTCAGTAGCAACAAAGCAAGAAGCACCAGCATCAGCGGTTTAGAATCCATATCCAGTAGCAATTGCTTAGCCACCAGCGGATGATCCAGTTGTTGACTTTGAACCAGACGAAGAAGCAATTCCAGTTCAAGTTCCAGATACTCAAAAGAATAGGTGCCGCAGATTAGTTCGATTTTAGATCTAAGTAGTAGGACCCATAATAGGAAGCGATCATCACTGAAATAGGATTATAAGCCACAGCTTCTATGATTAGAGCAGGAAACATCGGATCACGCGTCCAACAACCTCTTTGTATCGGATCGGTATCACTATCCACTGATCGATGTGAACCATTTCAAAGCAGCTCCATTGAACCATTGATCCACCACCATCTCGCGACTTCATATCATAATTGCCCAAAAGCATGAGTTTCACCTGGGCAAGAGCGTAGGTGGCATCCCTTGCAGTTCCATAGCTGGCAGTTTCAGTAGCGAAGTCCCTAGCTTTAGATCCTTCAGTCTCACCCGTAGTTTCATTACCATCAGTGGCAGATCGAGATGCAGATCGAAATGCGGTCCCGCCGGCTTTCCTTTACCCAGTTCCATACGCAGATTCAATTGACCAAGTCAAACAATTTCAGCAGCAAAGTCAGAATCAGTATTCCCAAACTGACTAACATATCGACTAAAAAGTCCCACCCTTTTTCTTTATTCAAAATAGGGGCGTTTCAGTTCCGCCTGAATATACCAACAGCATAATAAATAGAGACAGAGGCAAAGGTATTGGAAGCAAAAGTAGCAGATATAGTGACAGGTGCAGCTTACCTCATTCATTGGCCCACTATCAGCATGAGAGGCGGGAGAGACAGTTGATCCTTTTGTTGATCGAGTGAAAGCATCCTTTCTTTCGAGTTCCATATCTAGATTCAGATCCACATGGGGAAGCAGCACCACCCGAACAAGAATCAGTATAGGTAGCGAAGGCATAGGCAATGGATAAAGCAGCAGTTCAAAAGCCAGCCAGTTGAATAGGCAGGCAGTCTTTTCCTCATTAGACCTCCAATCTCCTCATGCCTACCCTCATCAGACCTTCTATGAGACATGTAATAAATGACATATATAATAGATCTCATTCATGACTGGAATCACTGGTCGAAATGAACCAAATCGATCTCTCTCAATGGCATCATGTCAGGATGAGATAGGTCATTCCGTGAGAAAGATTGTCACTGATCTGATTAGGTCCGTCAGGGTGCGTAGCACGCTCGACTAATAAGGCCGCCATCGGCTCGACTGATAAGGAGAGGAGAGATTGGTTCATTCTTTATATATGTCATTACAAAACCTCCGCCTCCTGAAAATGCTATAATAGTAGGGAAATCTTGAAAAACCTCCGCCAAGCTAAAATGGCCAAATTAGTAGGATGCGTAAGCATGCTCGACTGTTAAGGATGCGCAAGCAGGCTCGACTGTTAAGGATGCGCAAGCATGCTCGACTGTTAACCCCCCAACCCAATAAGTAAACCCTAACCTTTAGGTGCTCGACTGTTAAGGATGCGCAAGCATGCTCGACTGTTAACCCCCCAACCCAATAAGTAAACCCTAACCTTTAGGTGCTCGACCATAAGGACCTTTAGGTGCTCGACCATAAGGACCTTTAGGTGCTCGACTGTTAAGGACCTTTAGGTGCTCGACTGATAAGGACCTTTAGGTGCTCGACTGTTAAGGAGAGGAGAGGATGCGCAAGCATGCTCGACTGTTAACCCCCCAACCCAATAAGTAAACCCTAACCTTTAGGTGCTCGACCCTAAGGATGCGTAAGCAGGCTCGACTGATAAGGAGAGGACCTTTAGGTGCTCGACCTTAAGGGAGAGGGAGAGGAGAGGGCCGCCATCGAGAGGAGAGGAGAGGGAAATCTTGAAAAACCTCCGCCAATGAACCAATCTCTTATATAAGATGCGGTGAGTTGAATCCGGAATTGGAATCTTCCTGTTTGTCCGTGAAATTGGGGTAAATTAGAGTTGTTTTTTGGTACCTTTCATACGGGAAATTCAATATTTATTTATATATGTTGCGGTAGTTGCAGCCTTGAAATCACCTAATGAAATCAGCAAATCTCTTATATAAGATGCGCCTCTCTCGACCCCGCTAGGAGAGGGAGGTATAAAAGGCACTATATTGCTCCCGGTACCTGGGCGTGGTGGGGAAGGGAATATCTCCCTAAAAGGCACTATATTGCTCACCCTTCTTAGGATGCGTAAGCAGGCTCGACTTATAAGGCCGCCATCGCTTTCTCGCTCGATAAACACCCATCTATTTAGCTCTCTGCATATTAAGAACACACTTATCACCTCCTAGGAACTCACTCTTTTACTGGGCAAACAACACCAAGGAAGCTCCGTCAGCTCTCTCTAAGCTCTCTAAGAGAACACTAAGCCAAGCAAGAAGCTCTCTAAGAAACTCCTAGTAAGCCCAATCCAGTAGCATTTTCTCCATGCCCGGCATAAGCACCACTAGCAGCATACTTTCCAGGTAAAGATCCATATGATCCAGTCGATGAAGCAGTCGTTTCAGCACCGGTACCAGGAACCACCTATAGTGTAGAAAGAAGCATAGGCAAGAGCAGAGGAAGCAAGGGTTGGTGCTTCAGTAGAGTCTTTCTTCTTCGGCTTTCTTTTCATCTTTCTTCAGTAGTTGATGAAGCTGCTGATTGACCTGTTCGCATATCCATTAGTCTCACCAGATGCACCTAGGGCAAAGGAAGCATCGTATATAGAGGCATCTGTAGATTAACCCTTGATCCAGCTAAGATAGCACCAGGAGCAAAGCCAGTGAAAATCGCAGTAAAGAGAGAAAAACCAGTGTGCTATAAATAAATCTATGATCCCAGGTATTTACTGTAAAAAGAAACACACCCATGATTGTGGGCATTGGTATTAGTTAACAGGATGGGCGAGATTGAGTTACTTAACGTCCCTCGTACCTCACCTAACGACTTCATTTCATTTTCGTAATCCTAAAGCTCCTCCAATCACGATCGGCCCGCTGTTAGAATCGTTCAACAATTTGATCCATCTCGGCTACATCGAAGTCCTGGGCGAGTGTTCGCCGGACAGGGGGCACGAGCAAATATAATATAGGTTAACTGAGCGGGCTCTGTTGCAGATCATCTGAGCACTGATGAGGATTCGGTGGAGAGATAGATACTTCCACCATCTCCGGAGACAGGTCAGGAGGGACCAGGTGGTCCGTGGTCATCTTGCTGCATATGGATTACTCAAGTTATTTGATAACCCGCCGATGCCCTTTCGAGAAAGCCCGCAGCATGCTCACTCATGGAGATATCGACTGATAGGAAGGCACATCTGTTGGTAGAGTATTCCAAAAACTAAGGGGGCAACATAAGAGAAGAAGCGCGCAGCGGTGAGGATCGAAGAGGCGGAGCGGTAAGTTTCTCAAGAAGATCCCATATGAGCGTTTAGTGGGGGACAAATTATGTCTAAAGAAGGTTTATTCAGACAAGTCTGTTCCTCCCTCCATTTTCTAAGTAGGTATCCGTGGTGAGTCTGGTAAACAGAACAGGAGCATGCTCATAAGTCAAAGGGTAAGGTAGGCTGATCAAGTAAATAAGACTTGTCAAAGTGCCTAAGCAAGCAGCCCAGCCGGTTCGTTCGGTTCAATAACTAAGTTTCGTGAGGCAGCTGGGGCGTAGCGGTGAATAGCAAAGCTCTAAGTTGAGGTCTTTGAGCCGGTGTTGAGGTCTTTGAGCCGGTATAGAAAGGATGGTGAACACAACAGGTTGTGAGTAACAATTCATTAATTCATTCATTATGTAGGCTTATAAAGGTGCGAAAGCAAATGGTCGTCTAAGTGTCTACCTCCCTCTTATCTCTCTCTTCAGGCAGTTGTGAGGATCCAATCCACAACAGTTAGTAGCGTCTGTCAAACTCAAATTGATCAAATAGGAATAAGCAGGTCCTCCCTAAAAGGCAATCTGGGCATGTGTGAAAGTAGTTGGATTCTGCACTTCTTCTAAAAGCTGGGGTTGTGCAAATCAAATAAGGTGCTGTAAAAATAGAAATAAAGAATCTATGGGTTAAGCCCGGGCCCTACAAAAGAAGGTATAGTGCTGCTACCCTACCACACTTCGTTCCTCAAGCAAGTGTATTCAAAGCCCACTCATGCAATGAATGCTTTAAGTTAGCAGGTAAGCCGGTATATCAAGGGTTCTAAAGATACAGGGTGTTGGTTGGTAGCTGTAAAAAATATATGAATTGTGTATACAAGCATTAATAAGGAGGTCTTCCCTAAAAGCAGTAAGGGCAATGTTGAAGTAGTTGGATTAAGGAAGCAGCACTTACTTGTCAAAGCTGGAGTTGTGCCAGTGCTGTCTGTCTGAATTAAGAAAGTGTATCTGGGGTTTAGCCGGGCCCGACAAGAAAGAGAAGATAGTGCCACCTCACTCCGTGCCTCAAGCAAGTGTTATCGAAGGGCAATGCTAAAAGGTAAGGTACAATGGCTTGTTGAAGTGCCTACCAACTAAGGATTATTTAAGCAAGTGTGTTGTTGAACGCCCGTACAAAAATGCTATCTATCTTTCCTTTCGAACGTCCGTGCAAAGCTCTAAGTTTAGACCGTTCTCTAAGGGGTTGTGAATACGCCAGCCAGGTGGTTGGTTGCTTTAGATCGAACAGAAGGCACGGAGGGGGTATAAGCAGGCAGGTTGTCAATACAAAGCTGTAAGTGCCGATCCAAGCGCGTAAGTAAGATATCATAAAGAATATAACAGTGAATAATTCGGGCAGTTCGTTCGTTCCTCACCCACAACTTAGCAGTCCAACAGGGGCGTAGCGGTGCGAAGCAGAAGGTCTAAATAGCAATACTGGCACCCATATCTAGAACTTGAAAGAAGCACCTATATAAAGAATCGCGGATAAAGCACGAAACCAATCAGTATTCAGTAAGTTTTAGATTTACAAGCCCGTCCTCCTGCCCAATAAAGACTTTTTTATTAGCTAATGAAAGGGGGTAAAAATGGTTGTCGGTAGCTGTAGGTCGGGAGTAAGGCCTTAGAGACTGCGCTTTCTTAATTGGACCAAATGACTGAAGTGGCATGCTCGTAAGTAATAGGTTTATGCTTAGGTGGTATGCTGCAATAGTAGGTTAAGAAGGCGGATTATATAGAGCTTACCCCTAGGACACACTTCCTAGATTAAGGCCATATAATAGTGAAAGCCATAGGCCCGGTAGGGACTCACTATTCATATGGTGAGGAGAAGCTCCATGTCAATTTGCTTTAGTACTAGCTCCCACTAGCCTATATGGACACTACTAGCTTTACTACATGGTTGGTGTATACGCTCGTTAAGTCACCAACATGGCTCCTTTGGTTCCCATTAGAGTCTGCCCAATTAGCGTAGCGGAGTCTCCTATCTCATGAGGTTTTGACAAAGGCCAAAAGCCAAATGAATAAGGTTTTTAGTCAATCCATCTGGTCCCACAACGGACAAAAACAATGACTTGAGGGCTATTGGGAATGGAAACCCTTACTGACTGACTCACCTAACTCACCTCACCAGATTATTCTCTATTGCGGAACCTAGGGGGAGGGGCCCCAGATTCTTATTGATTCTGGCACAGGTTAAAGGGGCGCGATAGCGATCACTAAAAGCTGCTATAGTGATAATGAGTATGGGTGAGGCAGGTGTGTGCGGTGATGGCCAGGCATGGGTGAGGGTGTGGTACCGGCGATAAGGTCTTGTCTTTCAAGCGATTGATTAAGTTACTTATTGGGTGGGGGGGCTTCAAAGAATGAACGATCCACTAGGGGTCATGGAAAGCATAAGAAACAATATCGCAAGGTTCAGGGTCCTTGGACTTAAAGCACTAGGATGAAATATCATGACTAGGGTTGGTTCCTCATCCACTCACTAGGGGCTTACTACCCCGGCTTGGCAACAAGGACCGGTAGGGGCTTGCTTGACGTTAGGAGAGCAAGGATTTTCACTACTGGATTAGTCACTATTGACCAGCTGATTAGCTCACTATCAAACTGAATAGCTGATTAGGGGAGGGGTGCGCAATCGGGATATACCCCTTTCCCTCTATTGATCCAGCAACTAATCTCTTCCCTTGCCTCTTCGATCAACAAGCAACATGGTGGGATCATTCCAACCCAATCTTCACCTCTACCTTCGATCTAACCCATCATTTTGATCAATCGGGTCAATCCCATCCATCACAAGAAGGATCCAGTCCTTCGATCAGAAGAGGGGAAGATAGCCCGTCACAGTTGCTTGCCCCTATCAATCCATCGGAGGAACTCGGAGCACAAACTTACATGAAACCGTTCCTTGCTAGTATCCCTATTTTTCGGAGTTCACGTCGCAGCGACAAAGGGTCCGTCGCAGTGACAATTAGGGGAAATTTTGACGGAGAATAATCCACTCTTTATAACAAGCAAGCCTCACTTTTGTGTAGCAAGCCAGCCCATATCCCTTCCTTTGTACTTAGTTAGTGAGTTAGTTAGGTAAAGTTGATTGGGCTTGATTGACTGGAGTGAAGTGAGAACAACGAATGCCAAGCTTTCCCGAAGGCCAGTAGCCGAGAGAAGGAAGAGGTTAACTTACGGTTTCTTCTGCCCGTCACACTTATTGCTTCCCTGTACCATCTGTTAAAGAGACTTGCCATCTTGTTGTTAGCTTGAGCCTGGAACGCACACCGGGCCAACAAGAGTCATTGACCAATCTACCTACGTCTACAGGGCTCGGCCCAACCCAGTCCTATCGCACTATGGTCCACTTTATCACAGCTATGATAAGCTTGTTGTATCTGTTTTACATATAAGAAAGGTCTTGTATTCCCATATATTATGTACATACTGGTTACTAATAGACCTAATAGGAAGCTCAATACTAGTGGTTATCATGTTAATACTTAGGATTCTAGTCTCCTTAGTTATAGTATGATTACCATCTATAACATTACACATCACACTTCTCAAATATGACTGCTTTCATTCATTCTAATTACATGACTATCTATAAGCTGCTCTTAATTAGCACAACACTTAATAGCTATGGGAATAGAAGTCTCTATGAGAAGAGTATGAGCTCTTTCCGTAATCACAGTACCCAAGCAGATCGAACCAATGAACTCACATTTATACTAAGCTGTAACTATTATGGAAACAATGCATGTAGAAGAGGAGTAACCAAACTTGTTGTTATGTTGTGAGTATTGCCTGTTCTCTACAAGTAATGTCTATTCACTCTGCATCATATATTAGGTCAATACGATACGTAATCATTACATGGCTTTACCACCATCTCTATCCAATCCGAGCTCTGTTATTGGCTAGTTATATCACATATCTAATCTGATTCGAGTGTTCTAGCTCTATGTCGTAATCACTATGCTTTCATGAACCTGATATAGTTCCATAAGTCTTCCAGGTTGTTTGATGAGTATGGAACAAGAGTATTTGATATGATGAAGTATCTTAATAAAGAGCACTAGGATATGGGTTTCCTTTTAGAGAGACTAGTAGATTGAATGCTTATAACATGTGAACTAAATCCATGGTATGGCGTAATAAGAGTTACTAGTATATAATACGAGCTTCTTGTTCCAACTAAGTGTAATAGAAGCTATAAGATGTTATGCAGAAAACGCAGCTCAATGATTACACCTGTACTTACAGCTAATCAAGCATGTTTAATATAACACAGTATGAACCTAATTAACACATCATAGTTATATACACTAATAGTGATGTTCGAACTCTCATAGTTATAGAGATAGCGTGTTGAAAGCTGACTATCGCCTGCCTGTAGTTTCCTTGATAACAATCTAGTTAGGCCTATGGGTTTGGTCCCGTGAGTTTCTTATTAACATCTTCTACGTTGATGATTCATATCTTGTACGCTGTGACAATGAATATCTTCAATGCTATTCTCGGGCTCGGGTAAGATTATCGTCTCGGGTAAGCGGGTAAGATTCTCGGGTAAGTGGCTGCACTGACAATGAACTACGCTACGCTACGCTCGGGCAAGTACCTATAGGCTATGGTCGAGCTTCCCGATTGAGGTGCAAGCAATCAAGAAAAGTATTGGTCGAGCCGGGGATTTCGGGTCAACTTATTACCATGACTTAACGAATCCGGGATAGGTAGGGCAGGGTTGCGGATGTGACCTTATCTCCTCTGATAGGACAAGGATCTATTCTGATAGGACAAGGGTTCATTTCATTGGATGAGGCGCTCTTAATCATGGGTTAGTAGCGGGGCGAGGGCTAATCGGCCTGCAAAGTACTATGGGCGAGCCTCGCTAGACTGAGCGGCTAATCTATCAATGAAAAGCTATGGTTGGTTGTCCCGTAGGTTGGTTGAAAGGATGTGAGCGGGCAAGGGCAGGAGTGAAAGTTGCATTAGAAATTGAAGTTGCCCGAGTGAAAGCAGCTAGAGCACAGGCATAGCCAGCAGGGGTGGGCAAGATACAGAGATCAAGCTACACTCAAAAAAATATACACAGAGCAACTAGCACATCGATACACAAGGGCTAGGGCTAAGCACTACTACTGATAAAGCTATCAACACCAAGCTAGCTACGGTAGTAGGCTTAGATCGCTGCTAAGGTATAAGGCTGGGCAAGCTTATGAGGTAACAGGCTTAGCTTTTTCATGAACTGGTATGGCTCAGCGTACAGTCCCCACTTAGGTGGACCAGGCATTTTTCACGTCTGTACCCAAAGAAAGCTTGAGGGAATTCTTTCCGAAAGAGAAGGAAAGGCCTATTCGCTGGGGTTGGTTTTCGCTGGTGGTTCGCTAGTGTTCGCTAGTGATTCCCTTTGGAAGGCGCAGCCGTACATCCATTCGAGGAAGCGCCCTACCCATCCCGATCCAATGCCAGGACCAGCATCCTCATTAGTCCCATCTCCTTAGTAAGCATCCTCGCTTTGAGCATCTATAGTAGATGCAGATTGAGTTTACCCATCAGCGAAGGTAGAGCCCATTGATCCACCACCGGTAGCACCACCAGCAGTTGAAGTAGCACCCGTTTCAAAGCCAATTCCAGTTATTGCATCAAAGCCAGTAACGGAAGCAAGCATAAGCAGAGGCACCTCCATTAGCTCCTTAGCCAGTTTAAGAGCCTGCATTCGTTTCAGTTGAAGCATCACCTGTGGCAGTAGTTCAAGAGTGAGATCAATAACTAGTAGCATCCAAGGTGGAAACAACATCATCTCGTACAGGATTCTTTCCAGGGCCGGCAACCCAGTAGCACATGATTCTGACAGCGATGATTGAGACGGAATGACTGATGACGGATGGTGGGGTGTGTGATTGATACATGTGTACGCTCTACGAGATATACGATGCTATATGAGATCGGATAAAAGAAGTGAAAAAGCTTCCCATTCGCATGATGATGTTCACTCCTATCGCCACGTCATTAGCCCGAGCCGTATGCTAGCTGTATTTGAATCAATGACCTAGCTGGCTGCCCAATGTAATGCCCAAACCACACTGACGATCTCGGGTATTGCTGGAGGGGATCGACTCACCGGGAGTGGCATGGGTGCTCTTTGGACGGTTACTTATAGTTTCTAGATAGTGGCATTGGCGCTGCTTGGGTTTTGGCTGGTGGATGGGAGGCCGGACTTTCGGGAGGGCTGAACGCTTATCCACTCGTCGGGCCAGCACGGTGGTTAGGTTGGGGGAGATTCTGGTTCCTTCTTGGCCTCTCTAGCTTTGGGTTCGGGCATGATGATGATGGACACGCTTCTTGTCGGATCCTTCGTCCTTGGCATTCCTGTAAGCTAGATGGATTGATCCATGACTTAGTGGGTCCGGACCTATGCAGCTACCTATGAAAAGGTGTCTAAGCTTATCGTATGCTCATAGATGATTCACTTCACTTTCTATGTGGTCTCTATAGGGAGAATATAAAGCTTACGGATGATTCATTCGCTTCAGACAGATTTCTTATCCGTAGCGCCCTTCTTCCTCCGTAGCAGCGCCCTTCTTCGGTATCAGATTATCAGTACGATGCACTATGGTTCTATGGGTTCTATGTCTGGTCCATTAGACATGAAAGTGACTGAGGATTCGCTAATATAGCTCTAGGCCCATGTAGCTCAGCACCACAGCAAAGGAGGGAGGAGAGGCAGATATAGATGCACTGGGAACAGAGTCAGTTTATGCACCAGCGCCATAAGTAGATCAGTAGACCCAGCAGCAACATCCCTTCGCTTAGAGCCCGCAGCATTCCTTCCAGTTACAGATCGATACCCAGCCCTATTAGATTATAGAGATGGAGAGCCAGTTACGGACCTTCATGAGTGAGATCCATATACAGTAGCTTCTTCCCTTCGCTCAGTTCCATACGTAGATCCTCCAGCATCAGTAACATACCTAGAAGCGTAGATAGAGACAAAGGCAGGGACAAGGGAAAGGTAGGTAGGAGCATAGCTTATTGCATATACAGATCGAGATCGAGATGCTTACCTTCATGAGTAAGATCCAGTCCCAGGCGTAGAGCCGGTTGAAGGACCACCCTATAAGCATCCTTTCCATCTCGAGAACCAGAAGCAGCACCACCATCTTGACCAGGATACCTTCCAGGTCCAGCAGCTTAAGATAAATACCCATACCCTATAGCTGACCTTCGGATAGTTCCATATCCAGACCCATATCCAACAATAGTCGCATCGGAAGTAGCTTCGCCAAAGCCAGTCGTAGGAGAGAAGCAAAGACAGGAGCAGAGGCAAAGGCAGATCCAAGTCCAGGACGAGCAGTTCAAGGTCTAGATTAAGCATACCTTCTACCAGCGGGCTCCGTTGATCCAGTTGAAAAACCAGTAGATTATCCGGTTGGTTCAGTAGTTGGTTCATAGATCCGGTGTGCTTGCTATATGATATTTTATTTCGGGCCATAGAGCCATAGAGTAAGTGACTAAAGCCATAGAGAAAGTATCTCATCTCAAACGACTTAAGGAAGTGTGTATGAATGAATGAGAGACATTGTCTTTGACTGGAAGACAGAGGAAGAAGGTTCTGTCTTTAACCCGAACACAGACAGAAGGAAGAAACACTTCAATACAATAGTTCGCTAAGTAAATAATTGATTTGTATAACTACTGAGGAAGAAGGATTTATGTGTCTGAATGAATCTGGAATGGAAGGAAAGAACAGCTAAGAGTACAAAGGGATCTTGAGTCACAATGGAATCGCCTATAAGGCTAAGTTGTACTATTCTGCAGAAATAAAGTAAAGAGCCTACCCTATAACTACACAGTTTGCTAAGCAGTTCAGTTCAAGCTCCCAATCGCAGTGAAGTTATCCCAATCCTTTAAGCTCTTACTAAAGAGTGAATGAAGTCTCCAGGCCTGCCTTAGCAAGACGGTTCTTCAATCAAAAAGATCCAGGTCCAGCCTTAGCCTGATGGCCCAGACACGCAGTGACGTCCCGCCTTGTTGAACGCCTGGGGTCCACGGCATCTTAGGTTGACCCCGGCTCTGTAAACGGTCTGGAGCCACACAGGATCTTCAGCCTTCTATCTGGATCCTCGGCCTTAGCATATCTACATTTTCACATAGTATATATCTCAGCATCTCTATGTCCTGGCCATGAACACAAAGACTCATAATTCAATGTGTCCATCTATTTTCATTATACTATATGATTGATATGGCCATCTCTACTTGTTTATATACTAGGTTTATACGGTGATACTGGCATATTTACGTTAGAATTGCATATCTACTATGGGGCCAGGTCTAACGCCATGGAGACGTTGATTGAACTTGTTGCCCATAGGCCATATGAGTTCGGGCTAGTCGATGCTGTCGAGATCCACTACTAAGGCCACCAGGTAGTGCCGATGCCAGAGCGGGGCTAAGAGAATACACTTGTAGACACGTTGACACTTGAATTCACCTGGTCTTCTTCCTAAGCCTAAGAGTCACTTATATTCTCCCTAGTTTTCACATATGATGGTGCCATCGAGACGTTTCACTCGTCCGCTAACTTGGACTTGCATGGAGACGTGTTTCAATTGAATTGTCCAACCAGACGTTTTCACATTCAATACCAGCATCTCTACGTCCTGGCCATTAACTAAGTGGAGTTGGATCTAGTTCGAGTTCCAAAACCTCTACAAAGGCCCAGCGGGTGCCTACTACCGGAGCAGCCGCTGCTATAACTGTAGAGTCAAGACCATGCACATACATCATTTGATTTATTCTCATTTTATGTTTTGGCTCAATGACACCTTGTTTTGATTGAGTCAGATGACGAACCAGGCTCCTCATAAGGAAGGGTTACTCTTTCTCCAGGTCTTTTTTCACCAGGTCTATTTGAAAGGGCTATTGGAACCAGGCTCATCTTTCTTAAATAGGGCTATTTCGACAGCGCTCCTCCTTTCCTTCCACATAAGGCAAGCGGTAGCAATCATTTCCAACTGGTGCTCATTCCCAAGCGGTAGCGATGATAATAATGAGGGCGAACGGAATAGGGCGGATTGAATGCGGATTGAATGGCCTAAATCAATGTCCTCTTTGTGTAGAAGTTGCCTGTGCCGGTGATAACGCCTATTTTGGAATATGTTGAAGTGGTTGGTGGTAACGCTCTTCTCGTAAGACTCATCAGTTGATAGAATAAAAGAAATTGATTCACTTGATCGATGCCTCTCCCGTAAGATGGGTCATTTTATCAGATTGTACTGGGGATATTATATAATAGCCCTTGCTCAATGGGAATAGTTCTATCTTCAAGTATAAAGAAATAAAGCTAAGCATTTAAAGCATAAACACTTGTATTGATACCTGGATCAAGTTACCTGGCATATACTGGGATGGCCTCCAGCGAGTACCGGAAAAGAATCATCACCAGCGAGTACTGATAATGCAGGGACACCTATATTTGGTACCGGCATCTACACTTGTATAAACACCTGAAACCTACCTGGATCTACTATTAGCCATCAGCAATGACCTTCTTTCTGTCTTTCTATGCTAGGCTACGTGGTAAGGCTATGTCGGGTGACTATGTTGGATGGTTCGCTCGCTACTGGTCTGGTCCCATCGATAGTAACCACTTTATACTCTAAGGGTGGGTTGCACTAATAAGAAAGATTGCTTCCATATGCCAAAATCCAATAATAAAGGAGGCTAGCTCCAAGAATAGGTTATACCGCTTTCTAGCTGGCTTTCATGGCAGATGGCTGGTATGAATGAGCTCACCAGCTGGGGCTTAATCAATGGAATCAATTCATTCATATCACATCAATTATCAATCCCATTCATTCTGGCTGGCATCACTAGCTTGGTCTTGCTATCTGGTCGTTATCTCGCTTGCTGGCTAGTGGATCCTGCTGAGTTTCAGTGATCACAACCTGCCCACCTTCTTTCCTTCTTACTTACCTTCCCTTCTAAGCGTGCATTAGCTATGGCTTAAGTTATTGAGACCGAATCAAGAGCTGAATAACACACCATCGAATAATAGAAGGAAGGGGTACGGGTATGAGACTGACCCATCATGATAGGCAGGGGGAGACGGGTAACAATAGGTGGGTAATGCATAGCAGTGGCTCAACAATTTTGCAAAGTAAGAGTGGTCATCTGTCAATTTGACACTGCCTTATTATATGTTGTTAGTGCTTGGGTCGGCAAACCAGTTGTATTCCCTTTTGAAAGCCTACACGATGAAGAAATCTTTATGTGACCTACTGCGTGCAACCAATCCTTTCAATACCGGTTCACCTCACAGGCCTGAACTTTGAGCATTGCACGGGCGTTCAACAACAAAAACACTTGCTTGAGGAAGGAATCTTGGTGGAGTGGGTTAGTTAGCACTTAGACCACCATTCAGATCCCTTGATCAGCCTACTTGATGAATGTGTGTGCGCGACCTGCTGCTCACCTGTCGTCCTGTCGTCTTAACCACCCTTTATATATAGGCTCAATTACCTGAACTTAGTCATTGGACAGGCTATACACTTGTCACTTTGCTATTGACTTGATAAGCCTAGCCTGCACAATGAATGCAAATGGGTTGCACAGGAACAACCGTTGGATCCCCTTTGTCACACTCATGCCTGAATAGATAGATAAGAGGGAGGGGGTAGGCGCTTAGACCATTCTGATTTCACTTTTTGAAGCCTACTTTTGGACAGGAAGTGAGTGGGTGGCACAGGCAGAAAAGGAACCACCTGTCTGTCGTTGGATCGTTGGAACTGCTTGCATTTAGTCAATACAGCCAGACCCCTTAGATTGGATGGATGGATGGAAGGAACTGAAATGCATGAAATCATCGATTTGACTCAAGCAAACTGCAAGAAAAGGCAATATCTTCCGTATGGCCAGCACCAGCGAGCTAGCAAGCTTTGTGTCATGTTATCCCCCACTCTCTTTCCGATCCAGCCAGCCAGCCATGCCATCCAGCAATCGCATAATGGGTACGGGGCTCTGGTTCTATCACCCCAACTCAACGCATAATGGATAGCTTGGGGCTGGCTATGGTTTGATCCACCAAAACGAAACGCTGGCAGGAGCTAATAAAAAGGATATAGGGCCTAATAAACGAGTTGCTTTACCGTACCGTATTTACATATATAAATAATGACCAGCAGCACCCATATTTGATTCCCTCAATCGCATTCCTATCAATCGAAGGGCCAACGTCAAATAATATATGCCCTGAAGGTAAGTGACCCAATAATCCATCTCACTCATAAGTCAATGGATCATCCCTTATCCGTTCTGACGAGTCTGACGAGATTGGATCTCCTCACCGAATCATATAGTCCCTCTTCCCTCGCCCTCCTACCTCTAAGAGTCACGACTCCGTACCTCGCCCCTCTATTCTATTTTGACCCCTTTGCTTCTTTCTTCTGTCCGATCTGAACGGGCCTCAACTCGATAGCTCGTCATTCCCGATTGCTAACCGCATTGCAGACCAGGAACCGGATAGCCTTAGAGGAATGAGCCAGAGAATTATGTCACGCCATTCCAAGCAATAGGGTCGCCCGACCAGCAAAGGACATAAAAGAACAGGGCGCCTGCAGAACAAAAAGTGGGATGCCTTTGAGGGAATAAATATAGGGAGGCTGGCGGGTCGGTTAGGTGATGAGCTCAAATAACCTCACCCTCATGGTAACCAATATCATGACTGGACCCCAAGTGGAAGGCAGGTGACGGCGACGACCTCTAATCGGTCTTTTCTAACTCATATATTGACCCATAAGCTGAATCTCAGTATATTACCTTCTACTACACCGGCCTTGAACCCTCAGCCGGCCGGCTATGTTCACCTTGACCTCGACCTTGACCTCCACATCGACATCTACCTGGAGCACAACTATACTCTCTACTGCTACCTTGAGCACGACTATCACATATCATACTGTGAGCCCTATTCCTAGGAAGGAGATAAAGACCACTAGCTTGAATCCTCTCCCAGAACCCCAGAACCTCAATCTTCCCATTTTCCTACCTTGCCCGATTAATAAGCGGACAAGCGACTACGTGACTTATAGAACTGGGCCCCCTCTCACCTACCTTTGTTTATATGAAAGAACCTAACAGACCTCCTCTTTCTTAGGCTCCCGGCCCCTATGGTCGAGCCTGCTGTAGCATCCTTATGGTGTATCAGCCCCTGATATCTCTCCAGGTGGGTCGATATTGGATTGAAAGGCCTTATGCCATGTAGCGTATATAATATCTCTTTTCTGAAACCACTACGTATTGGTTTCAGGGGCAAACGTATTGTTCGGCAACCCCCCTCCCCTAAATGAATCCCCGCGGTGATTTAGTATTCCCCACCGAGACCCACCTACCTATCTGATTTGACGCCCACCTCTACCTATCTGACGAATCAAAGGGGGGGGTTTTTTCTCAAAAAAGAGACAAAGGAAAAGGACGCTGGGGAGCGAACAACGTGGGAGTGTCCGAGTTGATCGGAGAAATGTGGATGGAGTTTCCGAGTTGATCGGAGAAAATGGATGCTGGGGATTGCTTACCGGATAACCGGATGCCACTATATATGCTGCTATTGAAATATGACTTTTCCAAATACAATTGACCGGTCCTCTCCCGTTGGTCGAGCCTGCTTCCGCATCCTCTCCTCTCGATGGCGGCCTTAACAGTCGAGCATGCTTACGCATCCTTTTGGTCGAGCAACTAAAGTTCCTCTCCTCTCCCTTTTGGTCGAGCACCTCTCCTCACCATATGAATAGTGAGCCCCTACCGGGCCTACCCTCAAAAGCTTGAACTTACTAAGGAAGGGTTGAAAGGAAAGGCAGTACTCAAGTCTTCCTTGCCCTCCTCACCCATGGCCCGACAGAAGATGGCATGAATGAGGCCTTTACGGGTTACAGAATGCTGTTTATCTGTCCCTGAATAGTGTGTGAGTTCGAGCCTTCCTTTTCTTTAGACAGAAGATTCGATATGAATTGCATACCTTAAGGGAGACCAAATCAATCTAGTCCTCTCCCTCACTCAAGGGATAGACCTTTGAATCATATATAAGTAATGAGCCATATCCCTTCTCTCATTACCGTAATTACGTATATAATATATAGAGATGATGGCGGCCCGTCTCTGCTTCTAGGGCCCAAAGACTATAATGAGGAGGGTCGCTTCCAACCATGTAGCAGGACACTGCATTCTGACTTGTGCTTGAATCTCCTCCTTGCTCTCCTTTCTAAGAGCGTGCCTCACTTCTATCTCTATATACGAGGGGGACTTTCTCCAGGACTTTCCCCCCTCCCCCAGTTCAGTTGGGCTCTGTCCTCACTTACTTTGATTTCTATGCTTAGCTAATCTTACAGCTGGCTCACATTGAGACTTCTTCCTCCCATCCACCAGACAGAAAATACCGATACAGAGATAAGTACAGCAGCCTCCCTCCCCCTATCACCCAACCTATCGATGGCGTTGGTCGAGCTAATTCTTTCCTACTTATTTTAGTAACTAACCTTACCTTATTCTATGTACGGACATAGATTTTATGGCATTATAATAACATAGATTGATCGGGACTGAGACATACAAGTTGGCTGGGTGACTATAGATGCACATTGTACGGACGGCGTGTATTAGGAATATGGGTGAGTTATTTCCTTGCACTAGGAAGCGCAAGCCCCTCCGGGACCTTTATTTCCAGTGGGGTGATGAATTATCCGTAGTGCTGTGCTTCCTAATGATCGATGATGGTTCGAAGTTGCCTGTCTTTCTTATGATGGTCCCGCCCAAAGGGTGACATATGCTTTCTTTATTCTGATTGACCTTATATAGTGTGTCTCAGGATGGATCGCCCAGCCCAGTCGCTTTCTCTACAGACATTATTAGGGACTAAGTCTGACCCACACGCTTGTCTCTCCACATGTTGTAGCTCACGTTTTCTATTGGCATTGGCTGACGTGCGCTTTCGATTTCTTGTCTGGGGAACGACATGCACTTTTGACTTCCCATTGGACGTTAGAATCGGGACGGAATGGGTCTTATTGAAGCAGCATTCAAGTCAGCTATAAGAAGACAAACTCTTCACGGAGTATGGTTTTGATCCCATGGGAGGCGTTGGATAAAGCTGGAGAAAGGATGTGATCTATCTTAGCTCGGAGCGTAGCGTTTGCTCAATGATGGTCAGGCGTCGCTTGCATCTTTGTTTCCAGCGTCACATTTTTGATTGGTTTACGTAGTGCTTGCTTTTGACGATCTGTACGGGGTGGGAGTAGCACTTTGACATGGTGGATAGCCTGGCGTTGCACTTTCTATGGTCCAGCGGCCGGTGGGCGTTAGATTTCATCGGGACGGAGTGGCTGTTGATCGATCGCTTGTAGATACGCTTTGGATGAAAGGGCAATAATGCAATACCTTTCGTTCACTAACCTCATAATCAAACTATCTACCAGCATCACGAGTATCAGAATCTTATGCTCCCTGCACATCAATAAGAATATCGATCTGTTACGGGCGATACTACCTTCGTTAATGGTGGTCCGGGGGAAACAAGGTAAAATGGATATAGATCATCTATAATTATCCCACCCAAAAAACCACCTTCTTATTCCTAAGGAGGCCTATATCTTCGTCTCTGACTATGCCTTAGCCATTGCTTAAACTGTTACTGATGCTACTCCTTGCACTAGGAAGCGCAAGCCCCTCCGGGACCTTATTTACCAAAATCATATTCTAAAACAGTAGCTTCTGGCTCTGGAACTCGAGATCGAGCTGCCTATTCCTCTGTGGATGGTATCCCTGCCTTTCCATCTACGGATAGTGGGTCAACTAAGTCAAATCGATAATTTGGTTCTGGATCTTTACCTGGAACTGGATCCGCTCGATCTATTATAGGGGTATGGATATCAATCCGGATCAATAGGATAGTGTTTAAGGGCTGGGCTTGATTCAACATGGGCGCTTTATCCCTCCTTTATGATAGATCTAAGCTATACCGAATTCGCCCGACAAAGTATTGATTGGTGCGGTGGAATCGAACAAATGGAGAATAGCCTGCCTTTTCTGAATTGAGGAACGAATAGCCTTGCTCAGCGAATGGGAAAATAGCATTACTCAATAGCCGGGTGGTGATTTCATGTATATCGCCTAAGGATACGTCTCATCTTCGTCTACGAATGGTATTTTCAAATGGGAAAGAATGGTTTAGTAAACTAACTAGTATGCTCCGCGATGAGCCGCCTCACTAACCTCGAATACGGCTGAACACCCATGTAGCAGCAGATTCTGCTTTCGGTTCTTACAGCAGCTTTATAAGATATATATTAGTATACCCTGTAGAGTCAGAAACAAGGGTAGTGAGAGCAGATCCTACAAAGGCAAAGCAAGAAGCTAAGGCAGACAAGCCAGCAACATCCCTTTCAACTTCTTTACCAGCACTAGTTGCAGTACCAGCAGAGTAAGCATATGAGCCAGTTCCGGGTCCTATTGAAGCAACACCACCAGCCACTATATTCGGCCCCCCACTCAATTAGGTAACTGAACGGTCGGAGGTTGAAAGCTCCGTGAAATTATTCCCGTCAGTAGAAAATTGATGGGCAACAATCACTGAACCCAACTGGTCTGAGAGGAAGGACCACTTTAGAGTCACCGAACTAGGCTAGGGCCGTTACTATGTTAACCGCAGGAACGCATCAGAAAGGTAAGATCTAAAGCCTACGTTCTCTCCTCTCCTTATCAGTCGAGCACCCTAAAGGGTCCTTGCACTAGGAAGCGCAAGCCCCTCCGGGACCTTTATGAAAAGGCAAATTCCCCTGGAGGCATTTTGCATGCATCCTTCCCGGGCAGCCCAGCCAGCATAGGTAGGAAGGGTGAGGAGGGAAATCAAATACCGTGCATCCTAATATAGCCCCCCGAGCTAGAGATAGCCTGCTGAATAAGCACTCGATCGAGCAGGGTGCCTCAATTCGAAGGACCCACTATCTCACCGACTCAATAGAAGGGCCTCGGATCCCTAAGGTCCTCTCCTTGCTTTTCAAGAGGTTCCTTGCACTAGGAAGCGCAAGCCCCTCCGGGACCTTCCGGCGGCAGAAACATGGCAATAACCGGCCGTAACTACAGGGGCTGGAAGAAAGGCAGTACAAGGTTACGAGCATAGATGGAATGAGCTTACGGCCAACTACAGCAGAGGGAACCACATTCTCTACCAAATATCCATGCTTCCCTCTACAGAAGCTGTTTATATATTACATATGTTCGGGAGTTAGGCCTGCGAGAGATATAATATTTCAACTTGACAGAGATAGGAGTAAGACAACGGAATTATGTTCTCAATCCTCTTTACGCCATTCCTTTTACTATAAACATCAGGCAGGTAGTCGAGAGGGCTGGCAAATAACAAAGCTAGTTCAAAGCGGACTGACTTACAGTCACTTTACTGGATGGCTTATTTAGGCTTCTTCGGGCATTTGCTAAGTTCTATGTTCACTTCATCCCCCTGAAGGATAGATGTTTCATTTGGTACGAAGTCGCTTGTCCGCTGAGGGCAAGGGTGAGGGACGTTAAGTGACTCGCCCGTTATGGGCTTCGTGTGTAAGGCTAAACATAGGTATATTGAAAGCTAGGAGTACTACTTTTCACCCGGAACCCTTTAGAATATATGTAATAATTCACTATCCCACCCCTATCTTCACTTAAGAGTGCATTTCAGCTTTCTCTTCCGGGGCTACTATAGTTGGAAGTCGATCTCTTTATTCAGGAAAATCTGGAATGAACTATAGTTGCCAGGTCGAGTTCCAAAACCCATTTAAGTAATAGCGCATAAATGGTTGAGTGCTCCCCCTTGCTAAATAGTAAGTCTATTAATAACGTAATATCGGTTGATGCATCCATATTACTTATCCAATAGATAGAGTCTCGATTTCCGGTCCCGGGCGAGCGCCCCATTATGCATCCATTATTAATATAGTGAGTCCTCCCGAGATCTATAGGCGGAAGAGTGCATTTCAGCCCTCAAGAAAGAAGTCTAGGAGGGAGAGAAGATCTCAGGCAGAAAGCAATCGAGATACGGCAGCAAGTTCGATGAAGGCATGTCTCCATGGGGAACCGAGGTAAGGTAAGAAGGTAAGTAAAGAAGGTGGCGCGATCAGTAAAACTAAGCAGTCCCATAACAAAAGCAAGCTCGACCAACCGGCCAGCCGCAATCTAGTTAGCATCCCACCCACCAGCGAACTATCTGGCAATCCTAGCTTTTCCATGTCCCCACACCAATAGTTCTAAATATTTTATTTTGCCATTATTCTTTAAGTCACCTTTCATCGATTTGTGACAACTTTTACTAACAATGTATTAAGTGACCATAGAAGCATCACAAATTACCTTTGAAGCCATTGAAAGCCATAAAGAGAAGTTCATACTTAGCGAAGCGTAGGGGCAGGAAGGATAATGAGTGAAAGCGGGCAGTTCGAAGGTGCTTGCTCCCACACCGCCTTGTACCTGGTAATTGAAATACTTCAAGGTTGGCCTATAGGGAGAGTAATTATACGCCTTTGTACTAATGCCTGAGACAGACCTGGAACCTTGCCTAAGAGCGGCACGTAATTGTCAACCCCCTATTCCCGTAGAGCGGTAAGCTTGAACCAGCCATCCCAACCAGCAAGACTAGCAATCCTAGCGAGTCCATTCCGCCTAGCCGTGTGAAACTAAGTCAAATGCCTTTCTTCCAAAGTCAAACGTCACTTTCTCGGTGAAGTCCCCCCCACCCAACAATAAGTAATATGGGGCCCTAAACAAATAGAGGACTATATAAGGGTGGAAAATTCGCTAGTTCAAGGTGGCGTATGCCTTGGGATGATAGATAATGCTAACGTGGCAAGATATGGTAAATTCCAGAAGGGAAAGGTGGCGTTTACCATCCAACCATACCAGCAAACAAGGAAGCCAGGCCGTGTTCGTTTTATTGGACCAGCCCGATTATTTCGTTTCTTCTCCTATCCCGGCCCACCCGCCTGCCTGGGTGGATGCTTTCTCCAAGCAAGCATCCGTGTCCGTATATCTTGGTATAGAGTTTCGGTATCGGTAGATAGTATTGGTATATAAAGATCGGTATAGATAGATATATCGTTCACATAGACTTAACTTAACATCACTTCTGCTTCCGCTTCTTTTCTCTTCTCTGGTTCGCTCAGCTTCCATTGTATTTCGTGTATCTCTCGGTATAGAATAGAGGTAGAGTATAGAGATTTCTTGAGTATCGGTAGTTCGTGTAGAGAAAAGAGCTATCTCTCGGTATAGAATAGAGGTAGAGAGGTTAGAGTTCGAGTAGAGATCTAGAGTATCACGTATTCGGACTGAACATAAGTCTGTATTTCATGGATGTAACAGAAGATCATGGATTGAATGGATTGAACATAACGTCTGTTTTTCATTAACCTGCCTGGTAGGCCATAAATCAATCTATAAATAAGCTCTTGTCGATCTGAGCATTAAGGTGTGTTGATTGGTGTACTCGTTATAGGGTAGTTATAGTGTTGTGGTAGGCTTGACTTATGGCTTTTGTTTGGCTCTTGCCCCTCCCTGATGGAGGTTAGCTCTATCTAGTGTGGTGGGCTTGGCTCAAGGCTTATAGCTCAAGGCTTCTGGCTCCTGGTGGGCTAGAGGTTGAATGACTAAAGGCGAGAGGTTCAAGGTGAAAGGCTTCTTCTGTTGAGAGGTGAAAAGCAAAGGTTTAATGGCTAAAGGTCCTAGGCTTTAGTTTGGCTCGTGTACCCACTGTATTTTGCGATTCCAAAATTGTAAATGGACGTATATAACAACTCGATGTATATTCGACATGGTGGTATGATCATCGCTAAGGTATCAAGCATCACAAAGGAAGGGGGAAAGATCAATCACAGCGGGTAGGTGGTAACTGAGTTCAGTATTTCACTGGGTGATTCAATAACCGTGGGCAGTTGGAAACTGAGATTGGTTAACTGGGGCTTTTCGGTGAACAGCTCGCAGCCAGGAACTGGGCCTTTCTTTCGGTGACCGCCCCTAGGTCTTGTCTTCATTATCATGTTGGGTCAATGTGCCCCGTATGATGCTTTTTGGTCCCCTTCTGTTATAATGTGCTGGGTTCAATGGGTATGTGATTGATGCATCCTCATCAGGTTAGTAACTATCTATCCCCATGGATTCGTCAAGGCTTGCTTTAGTTCGACCAGCTCTCGGGTTCTAGTGGCATAACGGGTTTGACTAGCTTCTTCGATTTGGACCAGCCCTCGGTAACGTAAGCAAGTGATAGTCAAGTAAGAAAAGCAAGCAGCAAGCAGCTGTCAAGTTAGTTCATTGTTGTCAGGTCGCAAGAATCAAGATGGGTATCAATCGAGAGATCGGGGGGTGAAAATAGAGCCAGGAGTAATCACGTAAGTAAGCGCGTCATTCAATCGTTCTTCCCTTAAACCCCACCCCCAAAAACAAATATGGAGCAATATCGATTTGTATCTCCCGCGTCTGTCCGTTCAGTCCCGTCCCGGGGTATGGGGGCCTTCCTTTTCTCTTCTTTTGCGGGTATGTTTGAACGGGGGCCTTCTCTCCCTTGGCGGCGGTTTGATACATTTTAGCGACTATTTTGCCATTCAATTTACTTATTGGGTGGCCCCTCTCAAATAAGTCACTAGTGGCGGAGGTTCCCCATTTGAAGCTGATTCTCTCTAATCTCAAGAAAGCGTAATTACATATATAAGAGAATCAAAGAGCTGAAGTACTACCCCTCTAATAAGCCATCCTGTCTAAACATACAGAACTCCTAGCCCGGCCCTGCAACTTGCCTCTGAACTCTATCGATAGGCTGATAACGGAAGCACATACCAATCCAAACCCTCCAACTCTCTATTGGAGACCACACATTCAGACTGGTTAGAAGCCCCTGAAAGAATGCGCTGTTTCCGTGCATTCTATCACAAAGAGAATGTGAGGTTGAGTAGCGTAGCGCAGCTGTTCTGTTAGCACCCACCATTTAGTCTGATTAATGGGTCACTACTCCTAATAAGAGAAATTCTTATATTATATATGTAATTACGCCATCTCGCCCCAAGTTGAATAAGCATCTGATGGTTCCTATCTCTATCTTATGAAGGGCTTTGAACCGAGCTATCAATTAGTAAGGAATTAGTCTTAGGATGAAGGCACTAAGAGAAGGGGTAAAAGGTTTGCCGGTCTAATCCCGACTCGCTAATCTCAGGTCTAGTGCAATAGCCATGAAGCTATAATGAAGTGATTAAGTGTGACTAGGTATAACAGGTTTAGTGACTCCTCAGGTGGGTAAATAGTCTGTGTAGAACCAAAAGGGTTATTAGTGCCTCCTCCCTACCCCTATCAAAGGTATTCCTGGGTGAAGGTGAATAGAAGCATTCCATCGTCCTAGGGTGAAGGTATCAAGGTCAAGGTTGTATCATCTAATCCGGACCTGCTAATCTCAGGTCTAGTGCAGTAGCTGCTATTCCAGGTAGTATAGGTAGAAGGCAAGTCTTATAGTTCTAGCAGGTGGTAAGGTGGAACCAAGACTAGGAGGTTTTTCTTCTGGCTGATTGGGACTCATCCTAGGGTAGGGTGAAGGGTAAAGAGTGTCTGGTGGATGCTCGTAAGTAAGGGGTTCATAGCACATGCTGTACTAAAAAAAGATTCCTGGTTGAGCGAATGGGTAAGGTACTCCATCTAGGGTGAAGGCAAGAAGTTCAGGGTAAGGTAAAAGGCCCAAGCATCAAAGGCATCAGATGAAAGTGCCGGGTCTAGTCCTAAGGTAAGGTATAAAGCCATCCGGTGCTTCTAAGATCAAGTCACGGGTACCTGGGGCATCGCATCCATCACTTAAGAAACTAGGTTTCCGGTATAAAGGGGGGGTGGTGGTGAAATACGATCCCTACTGTACTGATGTTATTGGTGGAATACATAGATGAGGCAGCACTGGCACTAACTCAATGTCCTAGGATGAGGGGAGAAAGCCAAAGTTGAAGGTTGTTGTTTCATGCCATCCAATCCCAATCCCAATGCCGGGTCTCTAGTTGTACCTCCAAAGCGCTTCATGAAGGTAAGTGTCATAAACGAAGCATATCCTGGGTGGCTCTGTCTGGCTGAGCATATCTCCTTCCTAGCAGTCTGAAGCCTGTCCATCCAACCAACGTTTTCTAATGGACCATAATTCAAGAAAGCCATCCCGCAGTTCAACGATTCAACAATCTAAGCTAAAGGTAACCCCTCCCCTCTTGGTTGGCTACTCAACTATCCCGTAGGAGCATGGGAAGCTCCGATAAGTCCTCGGCTAATCCATCCATCAATCTGGTGTTTATAAGAGAAGGTCATGTAATATAAGTTCATGAGTTGGGCAGCATTCCTCCATCCATCATCCATCCATTATTCAAGATCAGGCGGATGTAGTGAATGGATAGAATAAGACAAGGTAGTCAGCAGTGAAAACGATCAAAGAGTGAGCTGTCTGTCAAACTTCCTTTCATAAAGTAAGCTTATAAAGGTAATATGACTGATCTCAAAGTGCAAGTGCAAAACCCCAAATAGTGTATACTGAGAAACGACTGGTCATAGTGCCAACCCGAGCTCATGAATGCTCCGTATGGAGGGAGGCATGCTAGTCATGAACCCTTTTACCCTTCCTTTGATTAAGCCTTACCATACAACCTATTCACTGGAAGATCTAAACCTCTTCCTTCATTAGGAAGGTACAGCAGAGCAGCTAGAGAACCGGGCAGAATAGCATGGCAGGCATGATACAAACCCTTCTTTACCTTCTATACCTTTTCTGTTTTCCTAACCTACCGGCCTGCCCCACCTAGAGACCTAGACCTGTAGCCTTCCACCGCCTTACAGACAGCATTTCAAGACAGACCTGCCATCACACTTGCTTTATATGTATGGAGGATGGATGCTGGGTACCGCTATTCACTATTATTCCGGCCGAACCTTGCTGATACTCTTCATCAATTAGAACCCAGCCAGGAATCAACCTATCTGTGCCTTTCAATAAACACCTTGTAACCTACTATCTCAGACATACAGTCACAATAAACACCTTCGCGAGGTTACACACCAACCATACATTACTTACTTAGGCTAGTCACCCTAATAGCCTAGCACTTCATTAGGTTTAGACCCTCCTAGTAGTAATTATAGCGGGACCTCACTATATAGATCCTAGTAAGCGCTAGAAGCCTTATCAAGTTAGGACTATTAGCGGGCATCCTTCCATTGGGTAAAGTTGCAATACAACGAACGCAAATGGCCTTTCACGCGCTTTTATGCCCATGACCTACCCAGGTTGTTTTTAGTTACCCAGGTCGTTTTTTACATTAGAACCAGAGCTTGCCTCAACACTTGCTTAATGACTTACCTACATATGAATTGACTTTCGTGCCTCGAGTCTTTACGAGGGAGTGCACTTGCCTTACTTACTATAGCTATTGCCTTCAGACCGGACCGTCATCGTACAGGCAGCAAACACAGAAAGTATATTATTGGATCAGTATAGAGCTCATAACCTCAAGCTATCTATTACCTGAGGAAAGAACAATCCCAAATAAAAAGTGCAAGGAATTTATTACTTGTCCCGCACCGGGCAAGGAACACGTGCTAAGGTACAAATACAGGAAGGTAATCCCCTTATAGGCATAGGGGACACAATTTCATAATAAGCCTTCCCAAAAACTTTCTAAAAGGGAGACGAGGCCAGGCGAGCGGAAGGATTTCCGCTACAACAGGACGCCATCCGTCCAATAACCAACCTACCAGCCAGTCAGACAGACAAAGAGACAGCCTTACAAGGGAGGCGAGCGCGAGCGAGGGAACATAAGTCAAAAACCACACGTTGTGGGGTTGTAATGGATCTGCTCGTAAGTAACACCCCTGTATTATCACTGTCTTCCGGTGACTCCTGGCATCTGTTGGATCGATCGGTGGGCTCTTGGGTAAAGGGGATTGACCCAAGGTATCTGCCTTTGCTCTATGCTGCTGTGACTTATGAATTCACTCTTGGTCCTCCTTCATTAAAGATAAGCTAGATCTTCTGCTTAATCGATATAAACAGCTGCTTTTACTCCAACCGGTTCTTCAGCTACTGAGTCAACTGCTTATGCTTCTGTTGCTTCAACCGAATAAACTGGGTTTACCACCGCCTCTTTGTATGCCTCCTAGGCCTGCCTACCTTTCGGGTTCATTTCAATCCATCCATCCATCACTCAATCAATCCTTCTAACTCTTTCATAGGAAAGCGTGGTTGAATGGAATATGGGTTTTGAAGCATCTTTATGTGGTAGGGTAGTCAAAAACTTCATAAGGCAAGTAATATGTGTTGCAAGCTTAGAGAGTTTCCTATGCACCCTATATATATATCTATTTGAAAAGATATGCTTTGCTAGCCAGATGAAGATGGTAGAAGAGGGAATGGATCACCAAGATCCAAGAATATGACATGATTTTCATGCCCACCAAGATAATGAAAGGACAAGGGCTATCTAAGCTAATGGAAGAAGACAATTTGTAGGCAGTAGGCATCAACCACAGTGGAAGGTTGCATGATTGGCACTACCCTAGGGAAGGAGGAGGAATAAACTCATATTAACCCTTGCTACAACTAATCCACTTGGTAGCATGATATAGCCCATTTACTAATCACATGCCAATGCCATCAAGGAATGGAGAAAGAATAGGGAAGGTCACTCAAACTTAGGGTAATTCAGCATTGTGATATGAAAAAGAAACTAAATGGGAAAGACCCCGATAGTATATTACTCAAGTGAATGATGGAAGAATAAGTGGAATACGTGAACAAAGACATGCATTGAGGGATTTGTGATGGCCATTATGCAGTAAGGGAAACAACTTGAAAAAGATTTAGGTTTGGGTGACTCATCGTAGGATGCTCTGAATAGAGGTGAATGGAAATGCTGCCGAAAGAGATAATATACAACGTGCAAGCATGCTATGGAGCATTTGTGAATGGTTTCCCAAAGAATCAATGAATTTGGATAATGGGTACAAGTGAGGAGATAGATTGCGAGGGAGTCGGTGGATATTAGTGACCGCCAACAGTAATCGCGGATCAGCATGCCGCGGTGAAGCGGGCCCTTCCCACTTTGAGGGCGGGCGACAAATAGGAATGAATCTTAGGCGGGCGACTCGATAGGAAATGCTTGAAATACCAAGCGTCGAATGCGGAAGTTTCGATCAAGATATTCGAGGGAGGGTGGGTAACAAAAGAAGGGTAGGTTCTTCATAGGTAGGAAGGTGGTGGGTAAGAATATGTGTGATAAGAAGGTTGGTAGAAAGGTGACTGCCCCTCGTACTTGGTAACTCTTAGGGAGGAATAAAGCACTGCCTTACTCTAGACATGGTGGGCTGGTACGCTATATCGCCTAGGAGAGGCGTGGGATATCTCGCCTAGGAAAGCACTGACAACCTATAGCCATCATAAACACTGCCTAAACTTGGTTAGCCGTGTGCCTCCATCTGAACTACCTTAGGCTACCTTGCATATATTATATATGTAATTGCGCTTTAGCATCACCTAATCTTTCCATAATATCATATACAAAGAGATATCTCATTCTATCTATACCTAGCTCTTTGATTTGAGGGGAAGAAAGAGTCTTTCAGGACCTGGTATTACATTCGCTATCTCTTTGAGGGGAACAAATATGAGGCTACACGTATTGAAAGCTAGGCTACGCATATTGAAAGCTAGGCTACACGTATTAAGGTCCTGCCCTTCTTGGGAAAGCAGAGGGGCCAGGGAAGGGCTATGGCCGATGGCATTCTGGCCAGGCATATATCGGGGTTGGGATGATAAGGAGGCATGTCTGCTTGTATCAATCAGAGGGAGGGTTGCACGTGCGCCTGCCTAGCCAAGGATATAAGTGGCATGCTCATAAGTAAGAGGCAGAGTACTTAATGATTCTTGCTTGGGCACGCCTACTTCTTACCGATTGATAGGAGGGGGTCCCGTTCGTTGCCAAGCAAGCCAGAGAGGCCAGCCCGATGAGTCACTTAATGCATTTCCCCACAAACTAGACCCCCCTCCAAGCCAAGTAAGTAAACCCAGGTGCCGGGATTGCTTCTTTCTTGGAGTGAGAAGGCAGGCACACACAGGAGTGGGAAGATTCATTTGCCTACTTCGATTCATTCCCATGCCCACCCGAACACACGGAACCCCTTAAACTGAACACGATCAATAGGCCAGTCCGATCAATTTCCTCAGCCTAAGGAATGAGTTCATGGGCAGCGGCCGGCCCCTCCCTATTCTTATTATTATTGATGTTGGTTGTGCCAGGCAGGGGCTACAAATACTCAGTACGCATCCATCGCTTGCCGTACCAACCATAGTTAGTAGCCCCCGGGGAAGGAAACTGGTATGCCTGGGCTGGCTGGGAAAATACTAGTAATGGAACTAGTCATTTCATTAATTAATTAGTCAGTTTAGGGCCCATAAGAATAATAGGGCGCGCTGCTTGCCCGATCAACGCCTATTCAGAGGCCTACCTATAGATATGGATTAATGCCATGAGTGCCCCATGTACTGCGGGCAACTGCGGGAGACATGGTCCTTAGGGCCAGTATGAAGTCCCAGCAGTAGTGGATTGGCTGCCAGTCAGTCCATGGATCGCATTAGCTTGGCGAGTTGGATGAAGGCCGGTTCACGATTATAAAACAATGATCGGATTTGATGGCGGTGGTCGAGCAATTTCATTGATGGCGGCCTTATCAGTCGAGCGATTTTCATTGATGGCGGTGGTCGAGCAATTTCATTGATGGCGGCCTTATCAGCCGAGCGATTTTCATTGATGGCGGTGGTCGAGCAATTTCATTCCTCTATTCTTAGCTCTCTTCACAGCTCAACCCGCGGGAAACAAGCTGCTAGCTGCTTTCTTTGAAATGGAGAAGGGGACGCTTTACTGATAAGACAAGTGGGGCCTTTGAGGAGTGGATAAAGGGACCAATCGCCTTAAATCATAATATTAGGGCAATTCATAATAGGCTCACTTTCATTATGAGCTGAGGAACAAGCCAATCCAAGAATAAGCGGGAAAGTGAGAATCATCTCGGAGATTTAAGAACCAGTCGTCTTGCTCTATCCTTTCTTCAGTTTCCATGTCGGAAGGATATTCTTATTGACCACTTATACATAGCCAATGTCAATCCCTACTATTATAATATAGCCTATAAGGAAATGGAAAATATATATTTAGTAACTGGATAGCCTTTCCCTCGCCTGGGTAGGTAGCCTGGAGAGCCGATGTAACGAAGTCTCTTGTAACGAAGTATCCTATTGGGAATAAAACCTATTGGCTATTGAGAACCGGAACCTATTGAGAATAAAAACGATTGGGGGGGTTGTAAGTGACAGTGGATAAATGAATTGATTCTCCCGTGCGCTCCATAGAGGGTGAGTCTCATACGTCCAAGGATGAAAGTGTCTATGCTGCTACCGGAGTTGAGATGGCATGTGTAGATACGAGAGACAAGGGATAGAAATGGTTGCACATATTATTGGGGGTGATGCCGCTGTGGAAGGCGATTGATCATCTTGCACCTGCTGTTGTTTGGGTGAGCTGTCCGCTGTTGATGTGAATTCGAGTAATGCACCTGCTCATTCTTTCCTATTCTTCCGCTCTTTCATTCATTCGTTGCTCAATATTGCAAACCTCCGCCAAGAGAAAATGGCAAAAGGAGTAGGGAAAGATGTGAAAAGCTCCGCCAAAGCATATATTCTCTATGTCATTATGTCATTATGCATTTCATATGGTTCGGGTCTGCTTAAGGCTGGGGGCTGGGTGAAGGCTTCTGGCTGGGTGAAGGCTTCTGTTGGACTTGGCTGGTGATGAAGGCGGAAGGTTGAATGCTTGTACGAACAATATCTCATTATATATGTCATTATGCATTCATTCGTTGCTCAATATTCCAAAACCTCCGCCTCCTCTCCTTAGATTGAGAGCCTGCTTGTGCATCCTCTCCTTAACAGTCGAGCATGCTTGCGCATCCTTAACAGTCGAGCACCTAAAGGTCCTCTCCTCTCCTTATCAGTCGAGCCCCCTAAAGGGTCCTTATCAGTCGAGCCTGCTTACGCATCCTTAGATTGAGAGCAACTAAAGTTGAAATTGACTTATTGGTGGGGGGGGTTAGATTGAGAGCCCCTCCGGTTAGGGTTTACTTATTGGGTGCCCCTCTCAAATAAGTAACTAAAAGGCGGTGGTCGAGCAACTAAAGTTGAAATTGACTTATTGGGTGGGGGGGCTAGATTGAGAGCCCCTCCGGTCCTCTCCTTATCAGTCGAGCCTGCCCGCATTAGGGTTTACTTATTGGGTGGGGGGGCTTATGGTCGAGCCCCTCCGGTCCTCGAATTGGGAATTGACGGATTCAACAGCTAATGGAGAGGTAATCGAACAGATAGGAAATCCCTCACCATATGAATAGTGAGTCCCTACCGGGCCTCGACCTCGTAACCTCGGCCGAGTCCCTACCGGGCCTCACCATATGAATAGTGAGTGACCCCTCTCCTTGACAGTCGAGCCCCTACCGGTCCTCACCATATGAATAGTGAGTGGCTCCGCCCCTAAAGAATATAGGGCCCTACCTTTTTCGCCCGCTGCTTTGAACGGATAGATGATCTAACGACTCCGCGTGGGGATTGCTTGCTTACTCATCTCCATTCGTCGGATAGGGAGGGGATGAATCAAAAGCTTCTGCATTAGCGGCCATAACCTGGACAGAGGAGAGCGTGCTCGTAGCCTAAGTAGGAGATCGAACTGGCGTGGCAATAAGAGATAGAGGTACGCAAGGGAGCAAGCAACGGTGTTTCTAATACCAAGCACCACAAGGGAGTATAGTCTTTCTAAACTATCAAGTATTTATTGGAATAAACACTGCCAGCTGCAAGCAACAAGCCCCTGAGCAAGAGCGTAAAGATCTTTGACATCCTAAGAACACTCAGCTAGGCATCTACTAGAACCCTTTTGAACAGCACGGCTAGCCATCACAGGGAGATTCAGCATACACAAGTTTATGGCTTGGGGACTACTACCTGTAGGACTTAGGAAGACTTGAAGTTGGACAGCTACCAACAGGTGTGGGATCGTGCGTGGAAACTGCCCTCTTGCATTCAATACTGCCTTACTACAGAGAGATATTGGAAGGGCTTGGGCACTTATAACATTTGTATTACCTTATAGTGGTACCTACCTTCAGTCTGTGTCTAGGCCTGACCCTTCAGTACTCTCCCCCTTCTATTCTTCCAGAAGCACCTTCTTATCTCTTCTTTATTTCCGACCTGTTCTATTATAAAGAAACAAAGCGATGTTTAACGAAGTGTAAGCAGTGTTTATCCGGGCGAAGCCCGGCACTCTAATTATTCTATAGATAAGTAATAAGAATGTATGAGTATAAGCATATAAGAGTGAAGTAGTATGGTTGTGTCAGTGAGTATGTATCTGGATACCTTACCATAATTGGTTCAATAAGAACATAAGTAATGAGAAGTGAGAATTGAATGTGTGTTCCCCGGCGAAGCCGAGCACTATAAGCTATCTATCTATCTATCTCTGTCTCTCTGTCTATCTCTAGATCTCTCTATCAGTGTGGGAGTGTCTGCATGCTTTTGGCCGGATAATAAGAGAATGGGTTCAATAAGAACATAAGTAATAATAAGTCCTAATTTGTGTGGGTGGCCGGCTTATCGACCAACTCTGTAAATGAAGCCCTAATCTGGACCAACAAAGCAATGTAAGCAGGAAGATCTACCAACTATCTATCCTATGGACCAACTAATTTAGCTTATCGACCAACTCTGGACCAAGCTCTGTAAGCAGGAAGATCGACCAACTAAGCTCTGTAGGCAGGAATAAGGACCAGGCTCTATAAGCACTACTGGGATTGGCTGGCTAATAAGTTCTAACATAAAGAAGACTAAGTGGCTGGGAATTCAATGTAGCTTATCGACAAACTATCGACAAACTCTGGAAGCACGAATATGGACAAACTCTGTAACAAGGACTGGGATTGGCTGTTCAAAAGAATGGGATAAGAACATAAGTGATAAGAACATAAGTAATAAATGGGAATGTGACTTATCGACCAACGATGGACCAACTCTGTCTGTAAGCACAACGAATATCGACTAACTGTGAAAGCTCTGTCTGTAAGCACGACTACTCTGGACCAAGCTCTGTAAGCACGGCTCTGTAAGCACGACGAATATCGACCAACTAAGCTCTGGAAGCACGAATCTGTACTAACAACTCTGGAAGGACGACTGGGATTGGCTGGATACAGTAATAACATAAGTAATAAGAATTCAAAATGCTGAGTCTTTGGGCTGGGTAAATGAGTTCATAAAGAAAACGATTAATAAGTAATAAGTAAGTCCAAATGCTGGGTGTGTGTCCCCGGGCTTCGGCCAGCACTGTTCTCTGATGGCAAAGTATATCGACTGGTAAACACGAATCTGACTGTAGGTCCGAGTGACTGTCTGACTGTCTGACTGTAGGCTCAACCCATCCACCAACCTGGCTTGTCGGACTGTCTGGGAATGGCGTTGATTTCGTTCAGGTTCCTTTCCTTCAGGATGGACTGAACCTGGTCTGCTCTGAACAACTCACTAAAGGTCTGGATATGAATGAGTGATCCTGGTCTGCTCTAATCTAAAGAGTTCGTTCAGCCAAAATACCAGGAGCCTTTGAATCGACCCACCAAAAGAAAGTAAAGGGTAAAGGTCAAAAAGTAATAAGGCCAAGTCAAAGTAATAGGTTGGGCAGCGCTCCATCAACTAGGAGAGTAGCCAAGTGAAATATCTGGTAGAACAGGTGGCATTTTCCTCCCCTTTCCTTCTGGGGGCACTTCCTTATTCCCTTCATCTACTTCTATTTAAGCTTTGCTTCCCTTCTTCCTTGGAGTTGGTGGAGTCAGTCATAAGCACTCTTTCTTCTATTCTAGACTTACCAATCTTGGCTAGCTTCTTCTCTGGCGCTAAGCCCTTGATCTGACTACTCTACACCTTTGGCTAATAGAATCAATCATTCTTCACCCTGCCAATCTTCTTCTTTAAGACAGATCGCTTACCTCAGTCAGCGGGCAGCCCAGTCGAAGTTACCTCTGAGTACATATACTATACTCATACCCATCTTACGAGACGGATGTCTTCATCCTTTATTTCTTGCTTTCCTTTTCTTCCATCTCTTCTATCCTACCTCTTCCCCTTCAAAGACCCCTTGACTCCTTTGCCCATTAGTCACCCTTCATACCTTCACTCCTCTTCTTTAGTCCAAAGCACTAGGCCTTGTCTCCCTCACCTTAGTTAGCATATCCTACTTACCTTCGTAGTACCCAAGTCCACCCTTGACTTCGTTGCTTACTTTCTTATCCCTTTCCACACTTTGACCTTTTCACCTCATTTGCTAGACTTCTCTTGCTTAGCTTTCGTACCAAGGTGCGAAGCCGCTTGTCCCTCCGGGGGGCAAGGAAATATAGATGCCAGCTTTCAAGCCTAGTCTCACCATTCAATGCAGGGGGGAACATCAATTCAATGCTGCAGTCATCAGCAGGAAATCAGCAGGAAATCACTTGCAAATTCTATCATCAGCGGGACTCGCGGGACTCATTCAACCATTCAATTCACTCGCATCTTCAACCGCGCTAGTAGGTAGGGAGGTTATCCCCGCTAGTAGGTGGGGCTCGAGGTTATCCCCGTCAAGAAAATGTCATACTGATACTATGGATCTACATACTTATACTTAGGATCTCTAAATCACCTGTGAGAAAGTCCCCTCATCTGGGGGAAAGGGATGAGGTTCGAGGGCCCTTAGATTTTACCTCTCCTTAACAGTCGAGCCCTCTCCTCTTAGTCGAGCGTTCGTTACCTCACCCTGCCGGGGGCATCCTCGTATTGGGACGTGAGATTAGACCTTGCATCAGGACGTGATAAAAATTCAAGATGAAAGAAAGCTAAGCATCGAATATAAACACTTGGATCGCCTCTTGTCATTGACAAAGACTCTTGGATCGACTGCATCAACTATCGGCTGCTATCGGCAATGAATGCCCCTATGTCTGTGCCTCACTCACTCGGTCCCTTCCCTTCCCGTGCCGTCCTGTCTCGTAGCTTCTTCCCGTCCCGTACCTTACCCGTGTTGGGTGGATGTGTCATGTGGTTAGGGTGACTCAGGTATGAAGGTCAATGTGGGTATGATCGACTCTCGGCTGACTAGGAATGACCGTTTGTGAATGATTGGCAATCGGCTGGTTGTCAATATGAGGTGGGCTATGTGTGGGGGTGTGCTATATGAGGTGGGAACACCGGTTGGCAGTGATGGGCTCTCCTCTCAGCGGGCTCAATGAGGTGGGCTACGTGGGGATTCGGCCATACTTGCGATGCGTAACCACTGGCTCTGAGCACTGTTTATGACTGGCTCTGTCGGCTATGTGAGGGTGCTGTATGTGCTGCTACGTCTGGTGCTTATTGTGAATGTTGGGTATGTGTGTGTGTGAGTAGTGTAGCTCAATGTGTATCTGTGGTAACGCCTGTACGTAAATCCTCCTCTACGTGTATGGGCCTCGTGCTATGGGAATGGTGGTATGTGAATCGTGCTCTACTAGGGAATGGGGAGTCATTGTGCTATGTGGAATCGTACTATGGTAATGGTGCTATGGGCCTCGTGCTCTCATAATAAGGATCACCTCCGTCCATCCGTCCGTTGGCCCGCCCCTCTCGGCAGCAGATGTTGTCCGTTGTACCGCCCCACCCCCAACGATGTTCATCAATCGAATCAATCACTCCTCATCGGTGCACTCACATCCTCTACGTGTATGGGCCTCGATATATGGGATTGATCTATGGGAATCGTGTATGGTACTCGTGCTCTACTAGGGAATGGGTAGTAATCGTGCTATGGGCCTCGTGGTATGTGAATCGTGCGGGAATCGGGCTAACAAGGGATGGGTAGTAATCGTGCTATGGGGAATCGGGCTCAACAAGGGAATCGTGCTATGGTAATGGATTGAATACAACTCCTATCGGCATTGATGGCGAACCTCATCAGTTAAGTAACCTCATCAGTTCAGTTCGGTAACCTCATCGCCATTGTCCAACCCCGGTTCACTAGTTCTCCAGGTGCAAGTATATAAAGCAATCAACCGTGAAGAAAGTCAAATAGAAGGTAAGCATCAAGATTAAGGCGCTCTGCATGCACTATTTAGCTCCTGTCATTATATATGCGATTATGCAAATTGACTCTGTGTATTTGTAGCTCTACGTGGTAGCAGTAGGAGTGTGCCCTCCCTGTGATTAGGCCCCTCCCTGTGTAAACCTCCTGGTCTGGTGGGTAATGAGGGTCTGGGTATCGTCTATCGTGAATCGGTACCTCCTTCCTGGGCCTGATGTCCTCTCGGCTGGCATTGACCGGTGGGAATGAGGGGCATGGTCTTGCGGGTATCGGTAACTGGGTATCGGCACCTCCTGTGAATGAGGGTCTCTCTGGTATCGTCAATGATCTACGGCAATGATGCTCGGGGGTCTGATATCCTGTCGGCTGATTGGTAATGACCGGTTGTGAATGATTGGGAATGAGTGTCAATCAGCTATGAACCCAATGGTGACTCACTCACTCGGCCCCGTACCGTGTCGGGTGTAGTTTGGTAGGGTAGAGGGTGTATTTATTAGAGTTCGTAGGGTCTATTTCGAGGTCTATTTCGAGGGCCACGGTTGGGTCTAGTTGAGGGGCGAGGTCTCCTGTCTCTTCTTATTGGAATGATGTTCTCTTTCTCAAGGCAATCACTTCTAGCTGCACCAACCATAGCTTCATCATGCTGCTGCCCCCTAATTATAGTAGGCTAGCTGCACCGACAAGAGCTAATTGCTGCACTGAAAGGAGCTTCATTCATGTACCGACGTACCAGAGCTTCATGCATCGACCATAGGTTCATGCACTCACTGAGGATAGGTTCGAAGAGTGCTTCCCATTGGATTAGTCCCTCCCTGTGAGTATCTGTAGGACCTCCTGTTCGGTATCGATCGGTAAGGCTGCCAACGCTCAAGCTGTCATTCGTCCGTTCGTTGTACCGCCCCTTTCTGCTTATGTGGGCAATCAATGCAATCAATCGGGCCACTTCCCATCGCTGACTGTCATTCCCTGACAAGCGTGAATGAAACCCATGTGTCTGTCGCATGATCCATTCTCATCAACGGGTGCATAGTCAGTAATGAATGTATCGTTCATGTCATCCGATCGAGATAGAACTAAGGTTCCGTAGGTTCAGTGTGGAGCAGGTAGGAACCATTGTTCTGTATGTACAACCCTGTGGGGTCCAGCTCTGTGATTCTGGCAGTGTGTCTCTGAAAGGGGACTAATGACTATCGGCAATTGGCACTGAAAAGCTGGCTATAATGGGGACTATGACTAGCGGTTATCGTCAATGAGACAAGTACTCCCGGCAAAGGCAACTGGCTATCTACAATGAACGACTACCGTATCGCACGTACCTAAAGGCAATGAGAAGCTGTGTGTGTCTATCGGCTATGATCGACTATGATGGCCCCTCCCCTGATCTACGTCTATGTCTATTTCCAGCCCAGCCCGGGAGTGAAGCTGAGTATCCAAGCTGAGTATCCCAGTCGAGTAGCAAAGCTGATAAGTCCAACCGATCAGCCCAACCATGTAGTCCAGGCCAGGCCAGCCCAGGCAGGGAAGAATTCGTCGCTGTACCGTGTGCCATACCGTACGGTACCGTGCATGTCCAGAGCTATGTGGGGTGCTTTATGTTACTTCCTCCTTCCTGTAAAAGAGTGTATCAAGCCCATCTCTCTCTGTATCAATCAAAGAGTATCAAAGCCCAGCCACCTCGTCCAACCCTGGCTTCCTTAGTCCCGCCGGGGTGCGAGTATATAAAGCGATCAACTTGGAAATCAACTTGCTTGTCCTTCTTCGACATCAACTTGTCCTTCCTTCCACTCGGCGACCCCAACCCTACTATTATCATAAGGCAGTGACTGTTTGGGAATGATGGACTATGACTAGCTGTATTTGGCAGCTCTGATGTACTATGACCAGCAGTGTATGATCAATTGTCAATGCTTGGCTGCTATAGCCTGACCTTGTGACAGTGACCTAACTCTTGGCAACGACCACTGGCACTGACTAGGGACTATGAGAAGGGGCTATGAGAAGGGGCTGGCAGGCTACGGGGTGGGAAATCGCCTATTCTTTGGTTCATTGGACAGATATGGATGTGCTGCTTGCAGGCTTGGCTTGATTTATTAGCGGCTGCCAAAGGGAAGGGCTGGGATGAACGGATCTCCTGAAAGGGAGTCCTTAAAATAAGGTATTCTATCTAGTCCTCGTCAAGGGAAGAGAGAAACCTCTCTGGTAAAGCTTGTGTACGGAGGAGGTTATCTCGCATATAGGAACCACTCACTCTACCTGCCAGAACTAGACCTGGTAACCCTGGCTGAACTTTTATACCTTAGGCTTTAGGAGGGAACAACTATAGACCCAGGATTGGTTGGAATGAAACAAACACACCCTTACCCTTTTGACTGGCACCCTAGGACGATGCGAGGATGGATGGAGAAGGAAGAACCTGAAAGGCTCTCATTTAGCGACTTGCCTAATGACAAATGACATTGACTAACCCAGTGGAAGATTATGTCAACGACCCATGGAAACAACGGGTTTCATATGGAGCCCGAAATACCCAATTAGTGAACAGGCCGATCGAGCAGAATAGAACCTCTTTCTTATGGTATTTAGGAAGAACTCTTATTACGTATATAATATGACAGATTGACCTTGCCCCTCCTTTTTATTCTCTGGCGGCTTCGCACCTTAAAGAAAGAATATTGAAAGGCGAAACAAACGAAAATGGCTTCAGCTAAGGGGATGGCTTTAGCTTTCATTTAGGCAAGTCATTAGAGCCCCCCAATGACTTAATAAGTGAAGGGGGGCGGGCTCCGCAGGACCTCATGGTGTGAGCGAGCAGTTGTATAGTGCAGTTAAGTTTTAGTCCAGTGGTTGCCACTCTCTTGTGGCCGCTCTCTTGGCCAGTGGTTGCCGCTCTCTTGTTGTTGATCTTAGAGAAAGACCTACCAAGGCGATGTACCTACCAAGGCCTGCAAATCCGTGTGATCATGTGATGTGCCCTACCGAAGAATCCCGTCCAGAAAGCGATGGCGGCCCGTCTGTGTAGAAGTTCGAGAGGTCTGTTGGCATCTATCTGTACGGTAACTGTCCCCTCATCACCAGGAATAAGGAGTGACCTTTTGATTGATTATCCTTTCTTTCTTTAGATTCCTCCCCCCACTGGATAAGGCAGCAATCCCCCCCTAACCCGAAGTCGCCGCCCACTCGCCGTCCCTTGCCTTATTGCTTGCCGGTTCTTGTGGTAACCGAGCCATTCATTACCCAAGGAAGTGGAATCCAGCCCAGAACCAATGACAGTCGAACCAACCAAAGGCCGCCCATGACACAAGCTGAAAGCCCTAGAACAAAAGGAGGGACTCGTCAGACTATGACATGCATTTTAGTGCTAGTAGCGGGAATGGAGAGGCAGGCAGTGGTGAATTGGAGACAGGGTACGAGAAAGAGAAGCTCGGTACGAGTGATCGGTCTGATGACGACAAGCGAGGAACTAGATAGAGAGAGATAGATGGAATCGGGTCGGGCCAAAGTCCATCCCATCCTCCAACCACAAAGAAAGGGTAATTCCCTTCCGACCGATTTCGACTCCTAATCCTATCCTACCTAAGGCTTCCTCCTTCTCCTTTTTTCTAACTCTCCACTGCTTCCGCCCCTATCCGGCCGGGATCCACACCCGATTCTTCCGTCCTACGTTACCTCCTTCAGAACCCTCCTCATACGCTGGCTTTCGTGCCACATCCGTCCGATGCTACTTACCCGCCCAACTATTCGCGGTATTGGAATCAAACCTCCTTCCCTGCGCCCACTGAATGAATAGGCTCGGGAAAACTGATGGAATGGGCTAGCGCTCGTACTTGGTTGGAGGGAGGGAGCTAGCTGTACTGTTGTCGTAGATGACTCGTCCTGAGCTTGATTGATATAGGCTCGCTAGAACCTGACTGGGGACCACCTTACTGAACTGGGAAAGCAGACCAGAACCTTACTGACTGGCTGGGTTTACCACCTTACTGACTGGGGTGACTTGGATAGAGAATCCTGCCCCATGCGAAGCCTTCCCCATGAGAATGATGAGGCACAGAAGCCCACCCCATGCCTGCCTGAGCTGATTGGATAGATATATATCCCATCATGCCTGAGCTTACCAGATAGATAAAACACCCATGCATCGGATTATATCGATCGTTATGCTATATCTCCCTCTTTCTTTCTAGTAGCTTATATACGATTATGTCATAAGAGCGGTTTACTTACGACAATGCTGCTATTATATAAGTCATTATGCGTGCCTTATTCCCCCATTAAGAGAGAGAGGGCAGGCAAGCCAGGAAGAATGCATTCCCTTCCCTTCTCCTCCCGTAGGTAGAACCCTATCTCGGAAGCCAGCGAGAACTCCTCCCTTCAATGTATGTATCCGGAAGTCCGCCTTTGACTCCACACCTACTCTCACCGCTCACGCCAGCCAGTCATATGTATGGGGAGTCTTTCTGAATCAGATTGTGTTCTCGGACAGGCTTACATGTCGAGGTCGGAATGGGATCGGGTAAGCACCTGTCCATCATAACGATCACAGGGTATGATCCAGGTCACACGCTTTAGTCCGTTTTTAGACAAGGGGTTCCCCTCCCTCTACGAGGGAGGGACAGATTCCATGCTTGGTCATCCAACTAGTAAGTAATTCAATAGCCAACTAGTAAGTAATTCAATAGCCAACTAGTAAGTAATTCAATGGATCCCAAGCAAAGCCGAGGAAAGAGAAACAAGCTAAATTGATATCTCAAGTAAGGGTCAACACCATAATCGAAATCCTAATCTTCCTCATAATCAAGTTGGTAACTCGCGTCAAAAGGCAAATGAAGGTGTACGAGGAGCGATGAATTCAATCAAGTTGACTCCGGTAATCAAATTGGATCCCTTAGATCAATTCAAGGGCTGTAGCGGGTGCGAAAGTGGTGTTCAACTGGGTAGTATGGGTAGTAGTATAAGTAGTAGTTAGGCTAGTTGAAAAGGAGGCGTATGTTATAATATTGTGCTCAATATGAGAGAAGACCATAGCAAAGTTGTGGTATGCCTGTCTAGGGGTAAAGGTGTAGGAGGTGTGATAAGTATGAAGGGTGGGGATCAAGAGGTGTATCAGGGTATATGGTATCATGTTAAGTCGAGTGGTATATGCATCCTCGATAGACTTCCTGGATCAAGAATAGTATGAAGAAATGAGAATCAAATGGGGACAATAATATAGAGTTAATGAAGCCTCGTAGGTGTATGGATTATGTGCCGAAAGCTCTTCTTTGGTTGGTATGACTGCGGAGTCCATGAAGGGGTCGATAGCGGTGTCTGTGTCGCTAAAGTTCGTTTAAGCTCCCTTCTGTAAGGTTGGAAGGTTGGAAGGTTGGAATGACCCGAACCAACCTGTCCTCGTGAAACAGCCCCAAGCAAATCAAATAGTTAAGGCAGGTTTCTTTTATGCTGTTACCGATCAAGTCAAGATAAGATAAGATCAAGCTGAACCTTATCAACCCAAAGGATAAGGAAAAGGATAAGGTCAAGCTAGTGATTTAGACTAATACTTATACTGCGCGAAGCTCCACCTCGTCTCGTGCTTCTATCGCTAGCTCGTTGGCTGGTCATCATCATCCCAAGCAATTGGTACGGTCGAAGCTGTTACCGAAACATACCCGTCAAAGCTGAACATGGTCTCGTGCTGCTACTTGTCCACGAACAAATGGTCTAACACAATGTTGTCCAATACAATTGGTCTAACCCCCGATGATCTATTTCCACGAACAATTGGTATAACCGAAACAGAACCATCGCTAGCTAACGAACCATCACTGCTATCTCTCCATCCAAGCCATCTAAACGATCTCAACAGCCAAGCCATAGCCATCGAACCTTACCCATCCACTACGTCTCGTCTCGCTAGCTAACCTACTCGCCTATCCCATACCGCTTACCATCTAACCCCATATCCATTACCGCTAGCTAACTCACCTACCGATACTTATGAAACGAACCTGCCAAGCTTGGTTCTTAGACAAACAGGAAAGAGCTCCATCATCACTACCATCAGACCTATCGTCTCATCCCCCATCTTTCCATATTGATCAGATTCCAGTGGTCTTTCCCGGCCCGGCTTTTTGGAAATGCTGGCGAAAACGCGTATATAATAGCGGTCCACCAGATCTCGAGTAGGCTCGGCGATGAAGCCTCCTCCTTGCCCTCAGAAGCGCAAGCCCTCCGGGCCTTCGGGAAAGGCTGGATCAAGTGGTAGCAGTCTCGGGCCTTGAAATTTCGATCGACCATATTTCGTCAGTGAAGGTGCTGTGTTGGGTCCGCAATCGTTGATTTTGGAGCCCCCTGCCATTTGAATGGTCTGCAAGTTAAGGCCGCCCAACCTTCCGAGAGTGTGATTTGTCTCCCGCCCCCCCCATCATCCCCCCTTCCCCCCTTCTTCCCCTGGCCTGGGCCTGGGGAAGAAGAGCCCCTTCTCTGGGCCTCAGGGTTCTCTGAGAAATTGTGCCATCGGCTCTTGCTATATATTACATTTTAGGAGGGAAATTTCTTCGATATATTATATAGGTTGCACCGGTGAGCAACCAAGTCGGACTCTATTTTGTCAGTCAATTGGGCAGGCTCAGGAGCTAGGCCAGCTCAGCTTGAAGTTTCGGCGGAGCGCTTGAATTCTAGGCACTTTTTGGGAAGCGCTCCCTCGGCAAGAACACAATCCCTTGAAGCTAATCCCCTCCGAGCTTGAGAGCAAGGGTGACAGGCCTATCTCAAGCAGATGAGAGAGGAACATATACTTCGAAGAGGAACAGAACAGAATGGTTTTTCTCTAGTCTTTTTTCGGTATGCACGGCCACTAGGGAAATGGGCCCCTAGTGTGAAAAAGAACAGATTCTCAAGTATGAAACCAAGGAACGAGCAGTTCTGGCAGATCACGATGTTTCCAATGCCGTCGCGCGTTATAGGTAAATTGACAGTGACAGACTTACTATTGACAGACTTACAATCCCTAGATACAGATAAAAAGAAATTTCCCGATGTATCCGGGTTTTCAGTGGTGGAAGGCTGGGTCCCGCATCGAACAGAGGCAAAGGATTCACAAAATTATGTCTATCATGCGGCACTCAAAATTCATGGGCAGACAAAACGCCGCCCCCTACGAGATACCATCCGATCTTTTGTTGACTCGTTCGTCCAGACCGAGGCTTTTGTTGACTCGTTCGTCCAGACCGAGGTTAGGGGGTTAGCGGGGTGGGACCGCTTGTGCAAGAGAATATTTGCCGAGGCTCCCGAGCACTATTTTCGTAGATATAATTTTCGTAGATATAATAAGGATCCGAAAAAGGAGATGGAGGACTTTGAGGAGATTGATTTCCTTGCCCCCGGAGGGACAAGCGGCTTCGCACCTTTTGAATCAATTCTATGAAAAACCCGGCCGCCAGCGCCGGCGGTTGGAAACATATATTGGTGTGAAAAGGGGGGCGAGGAGAACGAAAAGGGGCGACAGGAAACCTGAGGGACCCCGGGACGACAGGAAGCCGCAGGGACCCCGGGACGACAGGAAGCCGCAGGGACCCCGGGAGGGACCCCGGGACGACAGGAGGCCACCGTATTACAAGCCACCATAGAAGTCTAGTTTGATTTCCCCCGCAAAAGTCTAGTTCGAGTGAAGTCTAGTTCGATTATAGTGAGGTCCCTTGTAGTTAGTTGTGGAGGAAAGCTATTTCCGTTCTGAGGGATGGTACTCTTCATGATTTCTTGGTATTGAGAAATCCGCTGCTAACTGCCCACTTCGTTCGACGTATTTCTCCTTGCCCTCAGAAGCGCAAGCCCTCCGGACCTTTCATTTTGTACCCTTCCATTTCATTCTCCATACCTCTTCCTGGAAGAGAGAACAGCTGCACGGATCTGTACCTTCCTTCATGCTCATGGAGATGCCGTTTCATTATATATGTCATTACGCATCAAAACCCTTGATGCTTATTGGGTGGGGGGCGTTGGTCGAGCGTGCTCCGCATCCTCTCCTTAACAGTCGAGCCCTGCCTTCCTTGATGCTTATTGGGTGGTCGAGCGTGCTCCTCTCCCTCTCCTTAACAGTCGAGCACCTAAAGGTTAGGGTTTACTTATTGGGTTGGGGGGTTTCACAGTCGAGCCTGCTTACGCATCCTCTCCTCTCCTTATCAGTCGAGCCCCCTCTCCTTATTAGTCGAGCGTGCTTACGCACCCTAAAGGGTCCTTATCAGTCGAGCACCTAAAGGTCCTTATGGTCGAGCACCTAAAGGTCCTCTCCTCTCCTTATCAGTCGAGCCCCCTAAAGGGTCCTTAACAGTCGAGCCTGCTTGCGCATCCTTATCAGTCGAGCCTGCTTACGCATTCTTTCAGACGATATTCCACGGGGCTCTCGATGCATGCCTCTGGAAAACATAGGCTGGCTAAAGAGAGATAGATCGAGTCTTGTACGCCCGAAGCAAGGAGCCGCTCGACCATTCTTTCTTCTCTAGCTAGGAAATCACTCATTATATATGTCATTACGGCAGCCAATGAATTGGGTGCCCCTCTCAAATAAGTAACTAGCTAGCGGTCGAGCCTGCTTATTGGGTGGGCTTATGGTCGAGCAACTAAAGTTCCTCTCCCTTATAATTCATGCATAATGACATAGAGAATATATGCTTTGGCGGAGGTTTGAACATCTTTCCCTCTCCCCCCTGGTCGAGCGTTAAAACCCTACTAATTTGGCCGTTTTAGCTTGGCGGAGGTTTTGGACATTCTCCCTCTCCTTAACAGTCGAGCCCCTCCGGTCCTCTCCTTATCAGTCGAGCCTGCTTATTGGGTGGTGGTCGAGCCTGCCATTTCGAGAGCCTGCTGCCGGCACCACAACCGAAAGAAGTCATTATGTAAAGGCTAGAAGACCCAATAGAAAGCACGAGAGAGACCAGATACCTTAGATTCTTAAGGTCATTCATTTCCGGGCGGAACGTATGTATGGTCTATGTGTTTATTGGGACGGGCTCTTTACCAGTGCTTCATTTTGACATGGAGAAGGGTACGGATCCGTGCTACACTAGCAGACCAATGACTGGGACTCCTTCTACCGACGATCCTGTTGAGTACTATATTAGCTGGAAATATCCATAGTTCCATAAGCAGTAAATGTGCTAACCCTACCCCGCAGCGGCCCACCGCATCAGTGTAGATCAAATATCCACTTAGACCTTCGCTCGAGTCCATATCCAGTCCTGGATCCGGTAGACCGAGTGGCAAAGCTAGTTACGGATCCATATGCAAATCCAGTCGCAGATCCATAGCCACCAGTTATAGATTGGGATCGGGATCCGGAGCCAGCTGATTCACCAATTCCAGAGCTAGCAGCTGTTCGGTATAAATATAAAAAGCCCTTAAGTAGTACTGCCCGTAGCTAGGTCAGAAGAAACTTGAGAAAAAGAGATAGCAGAGAAAGAGGCATTTGATCATCCAGCGAAGGCGGAGTGGGCAGCACCTATTGTAGTTGAACCAATTGATCCAGGTAACCACCCCATGGTAGATATAGATCCCGTGCCAACTAACCGAGCTTACCCTACTGATTCAGCTGACCCATCGTCAAAGATCCTGCTCACTGCTCACAGCCACACGCCAGGCCAGGGCCTTTCTTCGGTCATTTTCACGGTCCCAATCTATAACTGGGGCGTTGACAGCTCATCTCGAATGAAGAGGGATTCATAACCCGCGGCGGAGTAGCGTTTCTGTCTTCATTCGATGGCGCGTTACCTTGATAACCCAGAAGCCCGGAGGCACCAATCACGTAAGGTACATCATCATATGGTTGGTATAGCCGCAGTCTTGAACGATTATGAATTTCTTCGGCGAAGGCCCTCGGCTTGCCCCGGGCACGGAGAGGAGGCCGAGAGGGGCGGTTATTCGTAGACATCAGTCAGCTCGAAATGCGGCGGGAGGAGTGGCTGGAGCCGCACCCTATCTCTTTAGTAGGGGGTTTCTATCCTAGTCACTTAGTGCCATATGTGTTTCCTGTCCGGAAGGATGAGTATAACTCACTCACAGAATTGATCTGCCGGGGCGAGCTCACTCAAGCGGGTGTTTTTTAAGAGCCGTCAATTCAGATGCTGCGTTTCAGAGGAGGAAGGGCAGGTATAATGCTACTCATCTCATATTCTAGATGCTGCGTTTCAGATTCCAGTTCTTTCTTTTGGGATCTTGCGTACCATTCCTTTCTTTCCTTGGTCGAAGCAAACTCCTCTCCTTATCAGTCGAGCCCCCTGTCGGGTCCTTGCTTTCCTAACGTCAAGCAAGCACTACGTTCCTTGCACTAGGAAGCGCAAGCCCCTCCGGGTCCTTGCCCGGTGCGGACAAGCAATAAATTACCTTGCTTTCCTAACGTCAAGCAAGCACTACGTTCCTTGCACTAGGAAGCGCAAGCCCCTCCGGGACCTTACTCCCCCTTTCTTCTAAAAGAGAGACATTCTAGAATTTCAGTCCCCTCCAAATAGACAATGGTACATTTCCCAGTGTTGTTTCATCTTTCTAATACTCTCCCAACATTTGCCCACCACCCAATAAGCATCAAGTTAGGCATAAACATAAATACGTATATAATAATAAGAATCAATTCTAATAATAGATATACGCTCCCTACGATGATAGAAACTCCCTCCGATGATATAAGCTCCTTATTGGTTGATTGGCGTTGAGCTAAAATAGCCAACCCCTCTTTCTCTCTCTCATTCCTTCCTTCTCCCCTTACCGCACTGTGCCATAGGTCCTTACCGCTGTCCTTACCCTTCTCCTTACCGCTTTCCTTCCTTCCCGCTTCCCTTACCGCACTGTGCCATAGATCCTTACCGCCCGCTTCCCTTACCGCACTGTGCCATAGATCCTTACCGCCCGCTACCCTTACCGCACCGCTATTCCCCCTTCCCGCTACCCAGGTGAGCCGCGGCTGTATCCCTCTCCTTGACAGTCGAGTGTGCTAACGCACGATGGCGGCCTTTTAGTTGAGCCATGCTTCCTTGATGCTTATTGGGTGGGCAGCATCCAAATCCCAGCGTTGGTAGGCTGGCTGTCTCCCTATACCTGCCGAAGTGTTTAGTAAAGAACGAATCTCTTGCCACCCGTAGCCAAGCAGTCCCTCTTTCCATGAAGCTCTCTATGGTTATTAGTCCTTGATTTGCTAGAGATTGACTTTTCCCGCTTACATACTTTGTCGAGTCCTTTAGAGATCTGTCTTTGGTCGAGTTTAGTCTTTGCCTCTACCTGTAAGGTACATCGGCATAGCTATTCCCGAATCATATTATCCACCGCTAGTAAGGTAGGAAATGAGGACGGAGTTGTATAGATCGGGGAAGAAAAGATTCTTTACCACGCCTACCAGATCGGGGTTCGGCTGGCTGGGAGATCCTTCGGCTGGCTAGGAGATATTGTGGCTGGCTAAGTACTTATGAGCTAAGTACGGGCAGCTCGCCTATGACCCGATCACGCACACCTACCTTCCTACCTCTCGTTCCTATAAACCCTTATTAGCCTTTAGACCCACCTTTACCTGCCTACTTATGCGTGCCTACCAACCCTACCTATGCTTACCGCCAATAGCCAGGACTAACCAAGAAGAGAAAGAGTGGTCCTACCTACCTTTGACGGAGATGCTTTGACGATTGAAAGCCAACAGATAGAGACCTGGCGGGGTGTCGTGCCCAGCGGACGGGGCAACGAATTGTGACAGATATGCCTTTGAGAGTTATTCACTGCCAACAGATTTCATGCCCTAACGGGGACGAGGTGCGAAGCGGGACGAACTAGCCACTTGCAGGGATGGAATGACCGATCGAACCACCCCGAGCGAGACCCAACCACGGACCGAAAGAGACACGCACCTAACCAAACATATTTCACTTTAGACCCACCACCGGAGCTACCTATGCGTGAATACCCATAGCCGCGAATAAACAAGAGCAAAGATTAGGTGGTTCAACCAATCCGGAAATCTTCAATCCGGGCGGGAATCAACAAGAAAAAGAGCGGTCACCGGATCCCGGTACGTGTCGGATAAAGCCCTATAAAAGCTCCCTAAAGGGTTGGTTCTATACGGACGGACCCAACCTAAGAATGGCCCCCGTCGATCGAGAAAAATAGTGTGCTCGCGCCCGATACCACGCAGTAGCTGCTCGGCACGCGGTAAAGATGCTCCGTCGGCGAACACCTACCTTAAGCTAGCTAATGGACGACCTCCTCGTTCTCTCTAATGGATTGGAGACTAGGGGCCTCAGAAGCTTATGTATGGCGCAAACGAACATATACCAGCGCCATGCACGCCTCATGGACAAGGGGCAACTTTCCTTCGCCTGAAGCTCAACCTTCGCAAAGGGCGGGTATTACTCGCGAGAGGACAAGCTTGGAAGCTAGAAACAACGATCCGAGCATTCTTTATTTGATGAGTACGAGCGGAGCGCCCACTCAATCGATTCGCAACAATATCATATCGTCGTTGATGATCTCCCTTAAGATCCTCGCCTACATTGATCGCAACAGGCTCCTTATTTTCCCCCTACGAGAACAAGCTTGTCCTTTCTGCCTGCCATCTTTACGCGACAAGATGATCGGATCCAGAGCAGGCACGAAAGCTAAGCCCGGTGGTCTGCTCTCGAGATTCACTCGTCGATACGAAGAACAAGAACTCGCCATTCGCATACAAACACTTTCGTTTCTACTCTATAAAGTGCCCTTTGCCTTTCCTTCCTTCTTCTACGCACCTCAACTTCATCTATAGCCAGTCCCCCCCCCTCTTTTGTATCGAGGCGGAAGATTCCCTATCAATTTGTTGATCCACCAGCGTCTAAGGCAGAGGTATAGGTAGAAGCAGGAGCAAAGGAGGGAAAGGCAGCAGCAAAGCCAGGTTCGTTAACACGAGATCCAGTTCGTGAGCGAGATCAAGAGTAAGATCCAAAGCCAGCAGTTGTAGCAGAGATAGGAGCATCATAGCTATCTATATAAGCAGCACCAGTACGAGAGTCAGTAGTTCCAGGGCCATACCCATAGCTAGCGGCAGTAGATCCCACTTATCCACCAATAGCATCAGTAGCAGCAGTCGTGGTGCAGAAGTAGCCCCTTGAAATGGTTCAGCGGTTGGTCCAGTAGATTAAGAAGCAGTCGGTAAAGTAGCTGATCCAGTGAAAGCACCAGCACCAAAGCCAGAGGCATTACAAGATCAAGATCCAGACTTAGATTCTCGAGAGGAAGGTCCTTATGATGAGTGGGACCCAGTTACTTATGATGCTTGTGATCGAGATCGATATTATGATTGTAAAGAACGAGATCCGCCAGTTTATGCTTTTTGTAAGCGAGATTCAGAGCCTGCTGCTAGTAAGCGTGATCCAGACCTATATCCAGCAGATCCAGACCTATATCCAGCAGATCCAGACCTATATCCAGCAGATCCAGTACCGGCAGTAGACTAAAAGTATCTCCAGCAGCAGTAGCTCCGGGGGGGAACCATTTTGTCAGGTGCAGAACCAAAGCGAGTAGTTCCACCAGCAATAGTTCGAGATGCAGCTTACTAAGTTACATAAGCAGGAGCAGGGCCCAGCAGAGGTTACAGAAGGTTACAGAGACGGAGACAGAAGCAAAGGTAGCACAGAGAGCATAGCCAGCAGTTGACCGAGTTTAGTCAGAAGCAACCATTGATTCAGTGGATCCATAACCACCAGTCGCGGGTTCGAAGCTAACAGTAGAATAGACAGCACCTCGCCAGGATCCAGATCATCCAATAGTAGAGTCCATAGTTCAAGCCCCACTAGTTAGGGTTTCATATGCATTTATGGATCGAGGAGTAGTTGACCGAGCATCAGTCGTTTCGGCTCCAGTACTAATGACATTTCGAAAACTAGCCTAATACGTAGTACTTTGTACACCTTTTGACCCTGAGAGAGCAGCACTAAAGCAAGCAGCATAGCCAGTAACAGACCCATATGCACACGTAGTTTCATATCCTGTTCTGGAGCCCCCAGATTCTGATCCAGTTGGAGTAGAAGGTGGAAAAGCAGTTTCTCCGTCAACAAAGGCAAGGATAGAGGTATAGGTACCACCGGGGTAGAGCACCCTTCCCTCCAGGTCGAGATCCAGTTTATCCAATTGAATAACCAGTTTATGCCTGATGATAGACATTGTGTTTTGGACACGGTAGGTACTTTTTCTTTTGGATGTGCTGCAGATACGGATATAGATGTATCGGTATCAATTAATGGATACGTCTGGGGCAAGTCTGAGCATAGAAACATGTGCAGATCCCATACTTGACTCGCGGGGAAGCAAGAACTCGCACTGGTACATTCACTGGTGATTCAAATATCTATAACTCCGCCTTGGCTTCTGCACCTTAAACCGGATCTTTTGCTGGTTCTGGGTCAAATGCTACTGAAATTGGTGCTACTGAAGCTGTCTATTACTTTACTAAGAACACGTATTAATGCACTGAAGTGATAGGGACACTATCACATAATGCTTAGACCATGCTGGCTATTGTATAAAGCCATTAGAATTGTGCTAGATTTTGGCTCAGTAATTGGCAATGGCCGCATATATGATGGTATGGAAAAAACAAAGTGCTTTAGTACATATCATTTTAGGGTGTAGTCTTGTGGTTATAGTCTTTTCCCGTCAATAGCTTCACTTTCTGGTCCAGCTTTGTTTGTATAGTACCTAGAATGTATCGGGGCTAAGGGGCTAAAGTAATTCATCAAAGCAATTATAATACTAGTTTACGAGATTGATAGGCTCGAGAAAGGGATAACCTTGAAAAGCACACCATAAGTAGCTCGCGTAGTCTCTACGATCCAAGCGTAATAGCTCACTGGTACAGCTCCGTATAAGCACCTACAAATAGTAATAAGCAATGGGTAACTAGCACGGGAGTATGGAAGTTCCGGAAACGCATAAAGGTCGGATCGCACTCTCAATGATCAAACGTAACTTCACTTCCAGTTATTGGAACAACAATCAAACCTGACCCAACTCCTACTGAACACTCATATTTACGTCCAAAAGATAGCAACTGAGCGTGAAATATCGAAGTATGGGAAACATCATCCATCACACACCATATTGAATATATACTTGACAGGTTTGCTATTAATCCTACCAAACTGACTCCCATCTCTGGTCCTGCTGCTGATACCTAAGGACTAGTACTCTACTTTACTCACTTTCGCTGCAACAATGACGGTACTTGCTGTTTCTCATCTCATAGGGGCTTGATTTCAGGGGGACAGTCATATTGATAGTGGCGGGGGCTTACATTACTTGAGAGATGGTGGTCCTTATTGCTGTAACTATGGGAGTCTATTCTATGGCATGAGCTACGGGTCTTACTGCTCTCGGTAGGGCATTGGTATTTACTGATAGATGACTTATCGCTGCTTATAAAGAGGCGGTGGTATGGGAGCGCATGACCGGGGATACTGCATAGGTATTTACTACAGCTTTTGTTTTATGCTTACGAGTAAGATTGCTACTATTTCATGGACGATCTGGATGAATGTTACTTTATCGAGGCTACAGATTGGTGCTACTGGTGTGTGAATGAGAATAAGGTTGAGCGTGTGAAGCGTGAATAAAGTTATGCGGGTGCAGGATGAGCGTGAAAATTCGGGTATGGGGTAAGGATAGGACGTGGACGACCTTCATCCCACTATCTCACCGGGTCCAAAGACGTTGCTGATGGTGCCGCAAACAAGCAACACCCATAGCTGGCCCTACCGGACAGGGGGGAATACCAGTGCGGGCTAAAATCGCACACCGCTTCTTCAGAATCAACCAAAAGACAGAGAGATGCACGGAACTATGGGATCCAGGGAGGGAAAGTCACTACTGAAGATAGCTTAATGGATTTATTATCTACTTAATGATTGATTGAATATCCATAATGCTTATTTCCAGATTCCAGATGCTGATTCTTTATTATCTGTCACTGCTTTATTCTCTATCTTCACCGCTTTCTTCTTTACTCCCACTTCACTATTGAACGGGATATACTCTAACTACTAAAGTGAACGGGTTCTGGTTCATCGACAGAATAAGCTAGCTCTGGGTCCGGGCGAACCGCTTTATTAATTCAGTGCCTGCTTTATCCCGCTCCTGAAAAGGCGGGGCTAAAAGAAATAAGCTATGCTGTAACAGCACTTAACGCAGGCGAATCCATATCACTTCATGGAACTATTGCCCTGTATACCCTAGTTCACTGTGCTCCGGCTCCCTCTTCTGTATGAAATGGGATCTGTTCCCTTCGCTTCAGGATTAACGAAGTCAATAGCCGGTAGATCAACTGCTTGAACTGATAGATATATTGGTTCAATGGTAGCTGCGGGCCAGAAGCATAGGTAGCAGAAGCATAGGCAGGTGCAGGAGAGACAGTAGTTTACCCATATCCAGATCGAGACCCATTAGCGGTTTACCTTGTGCCAGGAGCAGTCGATCCACCACCATAAGCAGAGGAAGAAACAAGGGTAGCAGTGGTAGAGGTAGAGCAGCGGGAAGAGCCAGTTCGTGATCCAGATTCTGATGTTCAAGATCGAGAGCCAGATCCAGATACGGTTGAAGCAGTGGATCCAGCAGCACCACCAACAGCAGCCGGGAAGGATTAGTGGCTCTTAGCATTGGTAGATAACAGCATCGGGGCATGCGACTGGATGGGATCAATTGATTGGTTTGGCATTGGTTTCAAGATTTGCAGGTCAATTGGCAATGGTATCTCGCTTAGGGTCGGTAGCTATGCGACTGGTGTCGGATCGATCGACATCAACGACATAAACATCGGGATATGGGGTATGGCTAGGCGGCTAAGGCTAAGGGACGCGCGGGTAGTAGACCGGCAATTCGGATCAAAATGCGCTGCGTTGACGAGGTGGCTATAGGGCGTATAGTGAATCGACAATCGCTATCGGTATCGATGTGTGATTAATTATCGGTGGATGGCATCGAATTGGGAATAGGTGAATCGGTAATTGCAACAACAAGGTAATGGGTCCTGCAGAATTGCTGCTCGTAGTTTCTGGCTTTAGTTCCCTTCCCGTATCAATCCACTTACTTTGACCTCGACGTACACTTTTTCCCCTATGTATAGTCCACTTCTACCACCTACGTATACCTTTTTCCTCTACAGGTCTACCCCTACAAATACCTGGAGTCAAGGGGTCGCCTCGTCCTTCTTTGATTTACTTTGAACGCATTGCGGTCTATTGATAAGGGGTCACCCACAGAGGCATAGGTTGCATTCGAGTCACCATAAACAAGGGCCGAGGAAGCAGCACCTAGCGAGCAGTTCCACCACCAGAGGCATGGGTAGTAGTTCCGTTTCCAGTTACCCATAGCTTCCACCCGCAGATCGAGTAAGAGGCTCAGAAGCAGAGAAAGCAGCAGCTAGGATGTAGATAGCATCCTCGTATGTTAGAAGTGAATAGTGAAAATAATGGGTGTACTAGTGTTAAGAATAATAGTAGTACAAATAGTCTAAGAAAGCTGGTCAAGAATCCTCTCCTGAAATTGAGAGCCCTCTCCTCTCCTCTCCCTTATGGTCGAGCACCTAAAGGTCCTTAACAGTCGAGCACCTAAAGGTCCTTATTAGTCGAGCGTTCGTTCCTCTCCCTATGGTCGAGTCACTAACGTACCTCTCCTCTTGGGTTGACTTATTGGCCCACCCAATAAGTCAACCTGGGGTCGAGCACCTAAAGGTCCTTATCAGTCGAGCCCCCTCTCCTTATTAGTCGAGCGTGCTTACGCACCCTAAAGGGTCCTTATCAGTCGAGTCACTAACGTATTCATTTGACTTATTGGGCTCTCAAATAAGTAACTAGCATAGGTCGAGTCACTTAACGTACCTCTCCTCTCCTTATCAGTCGAGCCCCCTCTCCTTATTAGTCGAGCGTGCTTACGCACCCTAAAGGGTCCTTATCAGTCGAGTCACTAACGTATTCATTTGACTTATTGGGCTCTCAAATAAGTAACTAGCATAGGTCGAGTCACTTAACGTACCTCTCCTCTCCTTATCAGTCGAGCCCCCTCTCCTTATTAGTCGAGCGTGCTTACGCACCCTAAAGGGTCCTTATCAGTCGAGTCACTAACGTATTCATTTGACTTATTGGGCTCTCAAATAAGTAACTAGCATAGGTCGAGTCACTTAACGTACCTCACCCTGCCGGGGGCATCCTCTCCTTTTAGTCGAGCCATGCTTCCTTGATGCTTATTGGGTGGCCCCTCTCAAATAAGTAACTAAAGGGTGGTCTCATTTCGTTCCTTGCCCTATGAGGGCAAGCGACTTCACGTACCTTCCTTCATTTCATAAGGGCAAGTATTCATGAGCATAGTGTAAGGCATAAAATAAGGTAAGACCTGGCTGGTTGCACCCACCTACGGAGACTAGTGTTGCTAGATACCTACGGAGACTAGTGTTGCTAGATAGGGACCTTGACAAAGTCTTAGTGGATTGTGCTAGATAGCTGCTGTACTTTAAGGAAAGGGCCTAAAGGACCTTTTTAGACAGACTCCCCTTTTCTTTCAGACAAACTCAGATTAGGTAGGTTCTGATGAGATGAGGCAGATGGGAATCGAAGAACATATATTGGCTGGCTGGTAATGACAAACTCACTTTCCTTCGAGGTAAGCCAAGGTAAGCAGTCATAAGTGTAAAATCAGGACCCCTCACACGCACCTACCGGTGTAAGGACCTATCTTCCGGCAATGAACGCCTGCGAATAGAGGCGAGAATAAGGAGGGGCGGATGATGAGATAGGTGAGATTAGTTCGGGCGAGACCAGTTCGGCCGGACATGCTTGCTTGTTATTACGGCCACCATTATAAAGGGAACCCATGAAAGGGAACAACCATTATCGAAGTAGGTAAGTGACCTGGGTGAAAAAGTGACCTGGTCAATGTCCGTATTTGTTCTTCCCTACTGTCTTACCGTATTTGTTTGGGGGGCTTTGTTGCCGGCCATCTCCTTGTGCCGCATCTTCTTGTTGCCGCATCTCTCCTTGCTGCCTGCACATCTTAGGTCGGTGGTGGATCCGTTATAACGTGTAGGGATGAGTTTGTGGTTTATATGAGGAGGAGCCGTCCTTCCTCTCCCGGGGGTCGAGCGATTTCATTCCTTTCCTTTCTTATTAAGAAGAGTTGTTGGATTGGTGCTTCCTTAAGCTGCTTGCTTGCTGGTTCATGGGTGGGGGTTTGAAGAGAAAGAATTTCTCCTTTGCATCAACGTCGTCATTCATTGAGCATTGAAAAAAGGTAAGAGCATCGTTCAAGTAGCAGTTAAGGTGGTTCTTTTCCTTTTTACTGACTCTTGCCTCCTCCTTTCTCTCTCTCTTTGACTAACTGATAGAAAGTGATAGTCGAGAGTTAAGCGAAGAAATATCATCACTATTCGAAGGTGAGCCGTGTGGGTAGCCGTAAGGGATGGGAACTGTCTTTCTAAGGCTCTCTCAAGGGGGATCAATGGGTGATAACCGTCGTGAGAGGTGAGGAACCGAAAGGGAGAGATTGAGAGGTTGAAGGAAGGTAACTGTTCATTTCTCACGAACGCATTCATTGTCTTCCTCACAATATATGAAATCGCTTATTCATTCGGCTTGTTAAGGTATAAAGCATTATTACGTATATAAGAAACTATGACTGAACGGCTTTCACTTACTGGTGGCTTCTCGAACGTGTTCCTCACACACAATATTGGAAAGAAGGGAAAGTTGACTTCTCTTCAATAATAAGGAAGCCAGCCATAATTACGTATATAACGTGCGTGACACCGAATCTACCCTACCCAATGACAAACTTCTTCCTTTTCTTGGTTGATTTGGTCAAACTGAAAATCGAAATAACGTATAAGACGGGTTGACGCTGATTGAGATCTCCAAGAGAAATGGCAAGTTGTGACATAATATCATATGTAATGAAAACACCATGTTTCCCCAAATGCTCTAGTCGAAGTGAAAAACGTAGTCGAAATAGGAAAAGTAGAATATCATATATAACGAGCATCACCATGTGACCAAGTCGAAGTGAAAAGAGATAATGGACCATGTTAGATCCTTCAACCGATGACTTGCCGCCGATGACTTGACTCGATGACTTGCCGCCGATGCCCCGTATATTATTTCAAGCTCTCCTGACCGAGAAAGTAATTACCAGTTCTTATCCATCGACGAACCCTTCTATGACCCATTGTCTTGGTTGGCCAGGAAAGAAATGCATAATGACATATATAATAGATCTCATTCATGACTGGAATCACTGGTCGAAATGAACCAATTAGTTTGAGATATGTGTAAGTTGGATTGAAGGATCTGGTCAAATGCTGGCTGTTAGCCCGGGTGAGGGTGATTATTTCCGGAGTTTCTCTCCCCCTCTAAGAACCACCCTCACCCGCTT
>Ga0213497_1000007_pt1 | contig 37286 bp, 12 predicted proteins | sample Lodgepole_Yose_3_FD_150979 | JGI IMG/M metagenome (GOLD analysis project Ga0213497, IMG submission 150979) | Leaf-associated microbial communities from Pinus contorta in Yosemite National Park, California, United States - Lodgepole_Yose_3 | ecosystem: Host-associated > Plants > Phyllosphere >...
AAATCACTCTCATTATATATGTCATTACGGCAGCATCTGAATCTCTATTTTATGAAGCCGCAACTACCACATGCTCATATATAACTAACTACGCCGTATCTAGCAACCAAGCTACTTACGGAGGCGGAGGTTTGAACATCTTTCTCTCAATTTACTTATTGGGTGGGGGGGCTTTTGGTCGAGCACCTAAAGGTCCTATTCTTGCCATTTGAGGAGGCGGAGGTTTTCACATATTTCACTGCCGGCCGGATGACTTGGGATTGATGGATTGGGTGGGGGATTATGGTTCATCAGAGAATAGAAGAGCCGGACGGGCTTCAGACTATAAGGAAATAAGAAAATGCTCTTATAACAAACACTTGCCTTTAGGAATATTAGGAGGGACATCTATATGAATAATGCACTTAGTGAAGTACGTCGGGACTGCTATTTACCTTTAGAAGCACCGGATGAATTGTTCCAATAGAGAGGGTTTTCCTTTAGCATATATCGTTGAACGGATGGCTTTCTTTTGGTCCATCAGAGAATAGAGCCTCATTGGATGGACGGGCTTCACATAGAGGAGCTTTTGGACTGGTGGGCATACAGCTTTCAAACTTGCTTCAAGATCTGGGTACCCAGTATTCTTGGTCCGGCCGAGCCTTGCTAATACAATATTATTCAGGAATCAGACAGACCCCTACCTGCCTTTCAGTTAATGCCTTAACCTGCATAATGACCCATCTATACCTGTTAGCTCTATACCACTTACTTCAGGAATCTTGGGAGGTACAGCTATAGACAGACCCCAGATGGGATGGCATGGATGGAATGATGGATCAAACTGACTATTAACTTATTACTCTTACTACTGCCTGAAACCTATAGGAATATGGAGTTAGCCCTAACCCATTGGATGAAGCCAGGATAATCTATGTAGGGTACGGCACTATGAGAAGAGAAAATACCCTTTAGCGATGGCGGCCTTTAGTCGAGAGTTCGGCAAGCTCACCCTAGACCACTTGAGAAATGAATCGCTGCTTAGTTAGGAGGGTCGGATACTGCTTCTAAATACCCTTCTATTAGCTGGTAGCTGGTATCAGAATGGGACGCATACTACCTCAGCAGGGCAGTGAACGGTACGGTCAGGTAGGTCATCTATATATCTATAACTGTACGGCTTATTCTTCGCGGGGGCAAGGCAATATAGATATCTCTATATTCTTCATATTTCCCTACGGCTTTTTCTTCTGAGGCAGGGCAGTTAGAGGGTGCTTATTGAGATCCCCGCTTAGGTTAGCTTTACTTAAAATGGTACTGACTAAATCACAAATTAGGCCAGCTCATTAGGCTTTTGGGGAAGGGCCAGCGTCTAACTAAACAAGAACCCATTGACTCGTATATAATAGAGTCAGGCAAGAGTGATCAATAGAGTTCATAAGCAAGCGACCGGATATCTCCCAAAGGTATTAACACGGCGAGTACTCTCCTTCAAGTAATAAGGAAAGCACTTATCCCCTTAACAACTCCACGTCGGCAAGCCTCCTCGACGGGATAACTCCCCAACTAGGTCGGCAAGGCCTCCTCGAACTAACAACTCCGCACTGAACGCAAGCCATGAAGGGAACACATAAAGCTCTATCTACATAAAACGTGAAGGCTCACTGATTATAGGCAAGCACTCTCACTCTCTCCCGTTACCTCCCGCAATGCCATTCCTTACTGAAGATATGGATTCAAGATGACCGGGAAAACCCGGCTTTCCGACCTTCCTTGGGGTAAAGTGGCTCTAAAACGCGTGGCCATTCCAGCGTTGTTGGACTTGCTGTAAATGCCATTCCAACGATAGAAGCAAACTAAAGAGTCTTTCCTTGTCCCATCTACCTCAGTAACTATGCCTTCCTTGGTTCAATTTCATGGTAACTTTCACAGTTATAGGCGACTCTATGAATGGAAGTACGGCTTCCGTAACAATGAAAGGGATTAGGAAGATGAGCATGAACCGGACCCAAGCAGATCCCCGAATATCCAAATATGGGTTCCGGGGATCCGGGGATGTTGAATTTCATATATATATTATGACCTTCCTCAGACTGAAGTATTGCCTCGGCCCCTAAAGTGTAGCACAGAATTGACTCTAAAGTAGCTGGGCCTAACGGTGTCCTCGTACTTAGTAAGCTCATATAAGTCAGCTCAGAAGTACGCGTCCTTGATCCTTAGTGTTCCCGTTCCTTAGTGTTCCCATACATGGCCAGCCAGTCAAAGAAATCTATCCCGGTGGTGAAGGACTAAAGGTAGCTTTATAGATGAATGGATGTACCGCTTCGCCTTCCTTCCATGAACAGAAGGGACATAGATGATCAGCTCAGAAGTCAGCTCACAGGATTAGTAACCTTTAGCTTATGTCTTTCCTTGTTCATAGACCTCGGAACTATGCTTCCTTGGTAACTATGCTTCCTTGGTAACTATGCCTTGCTTCCATAAAGAAAATCAATCTATCTATCCGGACCCGAGCCCTTTGGCCAACACCCCCGACCCTCCTTACACTCACCACGTTCTGTTAGCTCTGATGACCTCACCCTTCCTTTGATGATCGTAACCCTTCCTTCTCACATATTTGATGGATTTACTTACCACGAGCTCGGTACCTTATCTGCTTAGGTGAACACACCGAAACAAGACCTTTGGCCCCCGGATAGTTGAGAACGCACATAGTCCAATAGAGGCGGGTAAATGTCGTAACTAACATAGCCATGAACTCATTCGTGTTCGTGTATTGCCATGAACTCACAAGTGGGGAATGTAGGTTCGGCTTCGCCTTCTACCCATTGAAGAGTCTCTTATAACCGAGAACTCATCTGTGAGAACTCATGATCCCGAAGAGTATATACCCGGTACCTAACCAGCTGGACCTATCCCGATGATAGAGTCTATTGATTAAGTCACCTCCAAGTTGAACCCACCTCTAGGTTCACCCACCTCACCCACCTCCAAGTTTCAACCACCTCCAGTCGATATAGCGGGGCATATAAAAGGGGTGGTAAAAGACTATTCAAAGTGCATCCTGGGCTTCTGGATAACTGCCCGAAGGTAAGAGTCTAACCCCGGCTAGCGGAAGCACCGTACGGACAGGAGCTTATTGACGGGGTTCGTCAACAATATATGTCTATACTGGCTTTAGATAGACTCAAGTGTCCTAGGTATCAATCAATAGCTCTAGCTTCACCTTATCCTTTGGGTTACTGGGCTTACACCTGGTTATTCATCTGTTCATGGGCTTATCACTGCTTCACCTTGCTCCGCTTGGTGAACGAGGACCAACTTCCACAAAAGCGCTGAGTATATTTACCAGGAGGCTAGAAAGGCTCTCCTTTCTGAGCATAACTCCTCTCCTTATCAGTCGAGCCCCCTGTCGGGTCCTTGCACTCGGAAGCGCAAGACCCTCCGGACCTTCTTTTTTGATTCAACCGGGGTCTGTCCAGTCCATGTGGGGGGCACTGCTACTATTTCTGACCACCAGCCCATATAGTTTTATATCTCCTAGGGAGCCAAGCAGACGCGCATGGCTTTAACCCGTTACATTATAAATCAATGTTTCCCACCTTAAAAGCCCTGGATGTCTGGCCTGCATTCGTATCGTGTGGAACTTTTTCCCCCGACCACGCGAGGACTCTAGCTGGATCACCTAGTGGGAGGACGCCATTTCCAGAACAGTAGCCTTTCTCTAGGGTTATAGCTAATAGATTGCTAAAATCTGCCGGGACCGCAATTATGTTTTGTGTAGAAAGCTCGAAGGGCTCATGGAAGGGCTAAAATGGACCCCCTATGATGAGGACAAGCAATCTTGGGCAGCTAAGCTACGCCATCTACTGTATAGCCTAGCGATATAAGCATTAGTGGGTTAGATAGCTAGCGGTATAACTATTGGTATTGGTGTGAGTAGCTAGCGATATTTGGGCATCACAAAGTTGATGAGTAAGTGAAGCTCGAAAGAGTTTGTGGGTCAAACTGAAATCAAGCAAGGCACAGAGTGGGTGAATAGTAAGAGGGCTCTAAGTGCTGTACCCACCCGCATTCCTGGTTGAAGCAAGGCACGGTGTGGACGGGTTCGTATACATAATGGGCTACTGGGGTCCCTTCCCTAACTCTCTTCTTTCTATAGCAAACTTGACTCCGTGCCTGGCATTTATATAAAGAGGAGGTCATCATGTTCCCACACTCGGTAGTTTGTTACTTCACTATAAGCAACCTAGACATACATTATCAATTCCTTGATCCGGCCACCAATCGTACAGGGGGGATGGCCAGCCAGAGAAGCTTTAGAATAAGGGCACGGCATGGCAAGGAAGAGAGGATGCATTAGGGGAGGGTATAGGGTGTCTAGTCTCGTTCCGGGCTATCAATATTGGTGGGTTGTTTGGGGGATTGAGATTCATCGGTCAAGCAAGTGGTTAGGGCATCCATCAGTAAGTTAGGTAAGGGGATAAATCGAGGTGGTAAAGAGAGAAGGTGGTTGGTAGCATGCACGTAAGTAAAGGGAGCAGAGTAAGAGAGTACTAGTGCTGATACTGCTATTGCTACTGCTAAGAATATTCAAGCAAGTTTTCTTTATTGAAGCCTGGCCTGTGAATGCTGTCTGTATACCCACCCAACCCGTCCAATCCGAAGAACGCCGGGCGGGCAAAGTCGGGTTATCGTTCTTCTAAAGCGCTGGCCCTGGTCCGGGCTCGGGTTATCGTTCTTATCTTATCAAGTGGCTTGCTTGAAAGAAGAATCGGGTTATCTCCTGATACTTTCCTGCCTGTTCATCCTGCGCTTGCCGGGCCAAGTGGTTCAAGTGCTTTCCGGGCTCGAAACGGTTTGTGGGGCTGGCTCAGGTAGTGAGGTGTTACTGCCCTTTCGTTCTTCCCCTCAATAACTCGACTATCTTTAGTACGATAGCACTCCAAGCGACTAATAGTACGATAGCACTCCCAGCCCACTAGGACGAATAGGATTCCAAGCGACGTTCGATTATTTCCTAGCCCAGTGTCTCTACGGGTCTTCTCCTCTAGAACGAGTAGCAGAGGCAGTACCGGTATAAGAACCAGTGGAAAAGCCAGTAATAGAGGAGCCAGTACCTTAATACTTGACCTTACCTGAAGGCCTTACCTGCCTGCCGCACTACTTACTTATTTCCGCTTGCACTAGAATATCTTCTTGGTTCTCGGCGGAACCAAACCAATCCGAGAGTATTGCATAGTATTGCGAGGGAGCGGTCCTTTCTTATCTCCATTCTTGTGCGACCGAGAGGGAGCAGTCAATCCATCCATTCATATGCGACCGAGAGGGAGCAGCCTTCAATACCGGTCATACGGGTTGCGACCGAAGGGAGCTGTGATGACATACGATCTAAAGTCAATTATCTCCCCTGTCCAAAGATAGCATCAAGAGAATCACACCTGGGTAATTCCTTACTGAGGTAACTAGAGAGAGCCTAGATCTTAAGTCAATTATCTCCCCCAAAAGAAGCAGAGGGTGTTTTGCCCTCTCTCAAGACTAAGATCGAGTGCCTAAAGGATATCCCTATCGGTCGGTTGAGACCTTAACCGCAGCAACAAGCAGTTATCGCTTCCATCTTTTTCCCTTCTGCCCGGGAGGCACGTAAGCTGTATCCGTTCGATCAGCATACATTCGTTCCGGGCCAGGATCAAACCCGATCGATGCATACGAGAACCTGCCCTTCCGAGTCCATTATTGACGTATTAGGGAAGGGAAAGAGCATGAATGACCTCGACTCACTTATTCAAAGTTGGGTTATTTACGTAACATAATTGATTCATGTCACATTAGCTTGGCGGAGGTTTTGGAATATTGAGCAACGAATGAATGCATAATGACATATATAATGAGATATTGTTCGTACAAGCATTCAACCTTCCGCCTTCATCACCAGCCAAGTCCAACAGAAGCCTTCACCCAGCCTTAAGCAGACCCGAACCATATGAAATGCATAATGACATAGAGAATATATGCTTTGGCGGAGGTTTTCACATCTTTCCCTCTCCTCTCCCTAACAGTCGAGCCTGCTTGCGCATCCTCTCCTCTCCTTATCAGTCGAGCCCCCTCTCCTTATTAGTCGAGCGTGCTTACGCACCCTAAAGGGTCCTTATCAGTCGAGCACCTAAAGGTCCTTAACAGTCGAGCGATGGCGGCCTTATTAGTCGAGCGTTCGTACCTCACCCTGCCGGGGGCATCCTCTCCTCTCCTCTCCTTAACAGTCGAGCACCTAAAGGTCCTTATCAGTCGAGCCCCCTAAAGGGTCCTTATCAGTCGAGCCCCCTTTCGGGTCCTTGCTTTCCTAACGTCAAGCAAGCACTACGTTCCTTGCCCGGTGCGGACAAGCAATAAATTACCTTGCTTTCCTAACGTCAAGCAAGCACTACGTTCCTTGCACTAGGAAGCGCAAGCCCCTCCGGGACCTTGTTTCTTATAGGGGCAGCTGATGAGGTTGCACAACCTATAGGGTATGGGATGTTCCCACTACTCCCCACTTAACTACACTCATTCATATGATACTCACATATTTATGTTAACCTTTTCCATTTGGCTTGCCCCTCATTCTTTTTATGGGTCACAACCTCATTTGAATGGGTTCGAGGAATCATACTCATCGGAATCAAAAAAGAGATTGTCTTTTCTTTATGATGGACATTTCATGAGAGCTCTGCCCTCCTAGTGGTTGGTTGGATAGCCTACTTTCCCATATAGTTAGTTCCCCATATAGTTTGACCATATGAGGTTGGAGTGATAATATATCAAATATCTCCCGTTCAACTTGGACTCGCCATCGATACGTTTCACTTTTCCTTTTCAATCAAAAACATAGGTATAGTTCTCCCGTGAGGCGTGATACCGCATAGATGATACACCAGACTGTGTTGTGTTAGATCCCGCTATAACAATCAATAAGTAAGAAAGGAAGACTAACATAGAGAATCTCTAGTTTGGTTTGGCTCAGGCAACAATAAGTGGGTTTGGACATATATCAAAAACTTCCTCATTTGACATTTTGGTCTAGTCAAATATTCTTTTTGATGGGTTCGATATCCATTTGTTTTTGATCTGGTAGCAGAAAGTGAACTTTATTAGTGACTAAAATGGCATTTCAGTTCATCTCCCTAGAGATTGGTCAATGGAAATAATCCAAGCCATATGAGGATGGGTGTACTACATCCTATGTGGATGCTGCTCTAACCTTTAGCAATAGGAAGAGAATAGAGCTTATATGAATCCGCATATCTACGTTTCACTTTGCCATTATAATATAGGGGAATAGGTGATACACTTACCTATACTATTACCAAAGGTTGTCATTTCTATAGCCAATAACACATTGCTAGTCATAGTCACTAGTCATTAAGTGCCCACCATAAGGCATAAGGTCGTCGCTAGCCGGTAAGCCACTAACCAGTCTCACAATAGAGATAGGTGTTTGAGTATCCCACCATTTTCCACGAAATACATTTCTGAGATTGGCAAGGACTACTCCTGGCTGCTGGGACTACCTAAGTCACCTTCTCCAAGGTTTCACTTTTTGATCGATACATGTCACCATGTACCCACTCACTATATATGTGATGATTCTGACCCCTACGACTCGAGGATACTCCGCTAATTGGGACTAATCCAATACCTCTATGGGCTAGTAGTAAGGCTTGGGATTAGTGACCTACCTCTATCTATGGGGGTATATTAGGGAGTATATGACTCCTAAGTGATCCAATGGGGGCATCAACAAGGGGAAATGATAAATAGACTACGAAATCACATGGATACGTTTCACTTTTCCATTGTCACAATATTGATAGCCCACAACTAGGATACATGTAAGGGTGGCCTACTACCCCTATGATGAAAGCAGGCAGGATGGATTCATTAGTCACCTTCTCCAAGGTTTCACTTTTTGATCGATACGTTTCACTTTTCCATTTCAATAGGAGGTGTTGATACTTATCACTTCCAATATGTGGAACCGGTATTTGGCAGGAGAATCCCACCAGGCAAGAAGAGTTTGGGAATTTGTCACTTCGAAAGTGCCTATATTAAGGCTAATTTCCATCCATATTGCTAGTTAGAGTGGTACCTTCTCTTATTAGGTGAAAATCTAGGTAAGCAAAAAACGATCTCCTATACCTCAACTATCTCTCTATGAATAAGGCCTATGTCAATGCTATTGGGTGGTCTACCTATCTTCCCTAGGTCCTATAACCTTTACCTGTCTCTAGCTATACCTCAGGTGGGTAGTTATGACAACTTCTGAGAATTGGAATTTGATGGTTTGATTTGGATCAACCTCCTCCATTGCAATCTCCCCCATTTCGACCTTACTCCTTAGTTCAATCCTTATATAACCAGAATGATGGGAGTCCATTATGGATGTCTTGCACCTCTTCCCTGAGCAACGTGACTTGCTCATCCAAGCCTTGATGAAGTTCGCCCCAGTGTTGGCACCCTTGCGAGCCCCTTCTCTCTCCTTCAACCTTTTGAAGTTGCATCAGGATGCTGAAGAAAGGTGAAACATCTCCATCCCTTTATTCATAGAGATTCATTATAAAGATACCACCATCAAGTGGGTGGTCATAGATCTCGGATCCACCCTTAACCTGATTACCGCTCCTGTCTCCTGTGCCTTAGGCATTACCAACCTTCATGCGGCGACTTGGACCTATACCGGATTCAACAAGTCCGAGACTAAGCCCATCAATTAAGTCCATCTCGCGCTAACCCTCGGGCCAAAAAATGTATCAACTCACTTTTTTCCTAGATTTGGAGGTATACTACATCCTCCTTCTTGGGTGCCTTTGGTTGGATGCAATGATGGAGGTTCCATACTGAGGGTAGGTTCCCCCTCATAGGTGGGGACCTCTCCCAAGCCCATGCCTACAATATAAAAAATAGTGAAGCCCACTGTATCCTGCTCACCTCACCGAACTCAGCTCGTAATATACATGAGCTAAGACGTAACCTCCCGAGTCATAGATCTCTCCTTGCTCTATCCCCTCCACCCAAGTTAGTGTATACACCAAAAGCTACTATTATATATGTCATTTCTGACATGCTCATGGTTGTTTTTCAGGGTGCGTAAGCACGCTCGACTAATAAGGACCCTTTAGGGGGCTCGACTGATAAGGAGAGGAGAGGGTCTTTTCATCAGAGAAAGTGGTATCAGGCCTTGAAATCTCGACCCACTTGGAGAGATTGAGAGGCCTGGCCCCAAACCATGAAATTGGGAATATTCGATCACTGATTCTGCTAAAACCTCCGCCAAAGCATATATTCTCTATGTCATTATGCATTCATTCATTATATATGAGCATGTGGTAGTTTTCCAGAGGCATGCATCAACCCCCCCAGCTTCCTTATCTTCTGCTTTCCCGGCCGGCCCACTTATAAGAAATCTATTTTCTGCTAGTCATAGTTAGTGGGTAACTCTATGAATGGAAGTACAACTTCGCTTTCCTTGCCCGGTGCGGACAAGCGACTACGTTTCAATACCTCTCCCATAGGTCGAGAGTTCGTTACCTCACCCTCACCCTACCGGGCCTCTCCTCGACCTCCTCGGCCGAGTCCCTACCGGTCAAAACCTCCGCCTCCTGAAAATGCTATAATAGTAGGGGAATCTTGAAAAACCTCCGCCAAGAGAAAATGGCCAAATTCTTAGGGTTATCTTAAGTCTACGCAGGGTAGCCAGCTTGGGCGTGTCAAGTAGCCGTAAAACGCACACAAATGGCCTTTCAGACGGGCATAGAGACAGAGATGTGCTTCGGAAGCTTTCTCTTTCCTTGCACTAGGAAGCGCAAGCCCCTCCGGGACCTTGCCCTCCTAACGTCAAGCAAGCGGGTTCCTTTCATTGTCTGAAATGACGTATATAATGATGAAATGACGTAGATATGGTCGAGCCTGCTTAACAAACTAATCAATTCTTTTCTCAATTCTTCGATAGCGATGCAACATATGCCCATAGCAGCTGCCTTGTAAGCTCTGCTTTTACTGACAAGGAAAGATAGCTGGTAATAACCCTCAATAAAACCCCACCTCCTCCACTCCCTGATGTCAACCCTTGGTTGGAAAATAGGTATCAGGTGGAAACAAAGCAGCTGGAGACAACACAAAGATAGGTTCATCGCGATAGCCTCAGTATTTAGTATTTGCATAGATGCAAAGATTAGTTGTGAAAGATTGATTGGGAATTACTGTGGATAGAACGCGGATTAGTTATATATTGATTACGCGATGGATGAGATTCATTACCTTCTATATCTATCTCTGCTGATGAAGACCGCCTATCGAATAGTCTCCTCGCTACCGCTTGGTCTCTTGTACGGAGAATATACAAATATGATAAGAATGAACAGATCGAAGTGAATGGGCAATGTTCTTTCTGTATCCCAATCAATCTGTATCCTTTCCTTATCGAGGAGAAATGGATCATTTCAATTAGGGCCTATACCTAACTGACCTAACTGGACCTTATCGCGCCTTTTCTTCTATAACATAGAGCCTATCCTTACTTCCTCCCCTTGCTCGGGTTATCCCCTCCCTATATATAGAATATAAGAAATTCCCTACGAGAGATATAGATATAGGGTCTACTACCACCCGGACCACTGTCACATAAGTGAATAGTTTTTTTTTGCCCAATATTTCAGAAAGTTCATCGCATCATTTTCATCTATGGAAGCGCCACTTCTTGCTATAACAATAAGTGGTAAGAGTTTCCAGTGGGGTAGGAATTAACCAAGTGCTTTGAAGAACTAAATCAGAATATTAGTAAAGCCCCGGTTCTGGCACTACCTAACTTGCATAAGTGTTTTGAAGTCAAAACTGATTCTAGTGGGTATGTTATGGGAGCAGTGTGAATGGAAGGGGGGAGAATGATCTAATATCATTCAAAGCTATTCCATGGAGCAGTACTGAACTACCCAAAAATTGACAAGGAACTCTATGTCTTGGTTCAATCAGTGAAGACGTAGGAGCACTGTCTATTTGGTAATGAGACCATCATCCATACTGATCACCAGCCTTTACAATACTTGCAGACTTAGAGCAAGCTTCATCGGGCAAGACAATTGAAATGGATGGGATTTCTGTCAAAATTTCATTTAGTAATTACATATAAGAAGGGCACTGTTAACAAGTTGGCTGATTTGCGATCCAGGCCGCCACGCCAATAGCAAAGATTACAACTCTGTTATGCACGTTCACCCATGATGCATAAAAATATGAGTATGTAGAGCACCTCAAAGAAGTGTATCAGCAGCTGCAGGGTCAACGTGAACCAACAGACGTTGATTACTATCTCCAATGGATTACTCTATAATATGGGGGAGCTTCCAAATTAAGTAAGAGTCAAACTGGTAAGAGAGACTTACACCTTCAAGGTTTCTGGTCATTTTGATGTCTACAAGACTGTGGCTAACTTGTAGAGGTATGTTTATTGGCCCAAGATGCAGGAAGAAGTAGCTAGATTTCTCAGAGGTTGTATTTGATGTTGTACCAGCAAGCCTAGTAACAGGGAGCAAGGACTATATAGTCCACTTCCAATCCCTACAAGGTCATGGAAAAGCATATCCATGGACTTTGTTGGGGGATTGTCGAGGAGAATAGGTGGGCGTGACTACTTGTATGTGGTAGTAGACAGGTTCAGTAAGATATGTTTTGTTATGGCTTGTAAGAAGACCATCAAAGGACAAGAAGCTGCAAGCTTGTTCTTTAAAAGGGCTCGGGTAAGAAGACAGGGCCAACCTTTCTGATGCTTAGGCCCTTCTGACTGATGCTAAGGTCAAGTAACCCCCTCTGATGCTTAGGTCAGGTAACCTAAAGTTTGAGGGGAATAAATGAAAGAATGAACCGCATCTACAAGGTGTTAAAGTACTTTGGTGATGACTTCTTTTAGGCACCGGTCAACCCAGTAACTAGAGATAGCATAATGAGAAAACATAAGATCGCTAACTCAGGCTTAACTCACAAAGGGACCGTTAGCGAGTGAAATCGTTCGTTAGCTAAGTGCCATACTCAGGTCCTGCGATAGAATAAATCAAAGGATAACCTTCTCGCTACGGGAAAGGGATAACCTTACTTTATTTAATAGGCTTCTACTTTAAGTAAGAAAGAGCAAGATATGGATCAAAGATAGATAGATTATGGATTGTTTGTTGAACCGAAAAACTTCACTCCTTAAAACTTCACTCCTTAGTCTATGACACTACAACAAAACTGCTTGCTCCATGCCGCGCTGGCTTTATGTTTGGCTGCTCCCCTCCCAATATTGGAATGAAATCATTGAAGCTTCTTCCACACCTACCTACCTATTAGCCATCTATCTTTAGGGAAGCATGAACCAAGGACGAGCACCTAAGGCCCCCCTCCGGTCCTAGCCGGGGCTATAAATAGCGAACGAAGGGGTTTGGGGTAGGCAACTACTTGGAAGCAAGCAGGGAGGATCTATTACCCAGCTTTATGGCAACTACTTTCGAGTAGGTTTCTTCTCACAGCCGGGGTCACCAAAGCCCAGTCATCCACCCATCCATATAGGGATTATAGCCATCCTACTGCACTGCCTTAGATCTCCCCAGTAATCAGCCAGCATAGAGGCATACATAATTCTTCTCCAGCTGTCTGTCCGTCTGTATCGGTGAAGATTTCTGGTTCAATGCTGTATCGGAAATCAAGTTCATCGTCATACTCTCTGTGGTCGAACCTCCATAGTTTGGTTGGTTCAGCATTATTCTCTGTGGTTTACCTAACCCCTCCTATCTTTCTTTCCCATGGATGCCGATCGGGGGTTGATGAATGAGGGAGATGAAAAAGCATATATTATATATGTCATTATGCCATCCCACTCTGATGAATGAGGGAGATGAAAAGCATATATGGGCATATGTCATTATTGACCGATAAGAGAGATAATGACATATATAAAGAATGACCAACGGGAAAGGAAGGCATGGCTCTTCCTGTTCCTGTATGGCACTTACCCCTGGAAATGACTAGGAAATGAATCAATACGTATCTGGGCCGAGGTACATGTCTGTTCCTATCTCTCAAATAGAGAAGGCTTCTCGCCGAGCTATCAATTAGGTACGTTAGTGACTCGACTGATAAGGAGAGGAGGGAATGAGTCAAAGCAGGGTGTATTATCACCGCTATTATATATGTAATTACGCTTTAAGGCTCAACCATCCGTACGGGGAGAAGAAAGACTAGTTCGTGTACCCTTGACCACGTACTACTATTCGGGAATACCCTGACGTGAACTCTTAACCACCCAATGTACGGTTTCACTCTACGGCTTTTCTTACCACCTGACGTTATCTCTAAGCTTCTCTTACCGTCTATAACTCTAAGTCTCCCATAGCATCTCTAAACCTCTCTTGCCGGCCTAACGGCAATGGCTTTTCTCTCTCTACAGCCTGTCTTATAGCGGTTTAACTCAATGCTTTAGGTCTTGCCAATAGCCTTTCTTTCTCACTATTAGGTATTACCCAGTACTCTTTTCTAGCTAACTGATTGGGTTGTTCTGTCTTATCAACAGCCTTTCTCTAGCGCTTTACTAATCGCAGTAGGGCTTACTACTTCTCTTGCTCTTTGGGGTTTACTAACCGCTGTGGGGTTTCATAACGTCCTCTCTTGCAGTAGATCCTACCGCTTTTATTACCCTAGCTAAGAACAGACCCTAGGCTTGGTGTGATTTTCACCTTTACTGGTAGCTGTAGGGCTGACTAACCACCTATCTGTAGGGTTTCATAACGTCCTCTCTTGCTGTAGGGCTGCCTAAATATCTCTCTTGCCTGACGTTATCTCTATCTTGCCGGGCTTCATAACCGCTGTAGGGCTACCGCGGAATGCTGTAGGGTTGCCTGCTACCGCCAAGACCTACCGCCAAGCTTTAGTCTCCCTCTCTTAGCCTTGAAATCCGGTCTGCCTGCCTATTCGGTCGGTCGGTAAGGAGTAACCGTTCCCTCCCTTCTATAAGGAAGGAGATAAGGTCATTCAGATATCTATAGGCCGCTAACGGCACTACTTCAGTAGATAAGGTACACCTCCTATTGTCTATTGAGTTAGTAGTTGGGATTCCGATATTCAAGCAGGTTAGGTTATACCTTTTGAAAACGGAGCTACGTGTAGGCCAGATTGCCCATGATCTCTTGGGGGCAAGACGCGCGTTTTAGTGCCAATTATCGTAAAGCCAGCCCCTCTTCCCAGCACTATAATTCAGAACTGTGGGTGGTAGAATTAATAGCAAAACACGCAGAGATGTGTTGCTATCACGAGGCAGCTCGGCTCTCTCGGTATTGAATCAATACCTTTAGAGCCCGCCTGGCTAATAACTGATCATAAGCTGGGCAGTGGAGATCTCTAGATAAACTACGAATGCCGGTGGGCCTCCCTATCCAAAAGAAGGCACTACTCTAAAGAGAGCGCTTGAATTCCAATAAGTAACCACGCCACGATAGGACCAGTCATTCTCCGACGAGAGAGGGAAGGGCTCGTTCTGCTTACAGAGCAGCGAGCGTGAAAGGCATGGCAGGGCTGGCTGTTTTGGACATTGAAAATGGTAACAAAATGCCATTCTTCTTCTTCCCAGAATAAGACCAAGCCTGCTAACGAGAAGAATGAACGAAACGAAAAGGAGTGGGTTCTTTACCTCCTACCTACCTATCTACTCACCCTACCTAAGTCTCTGAGTTTACGAATGCCCACCCTACCACCTTGCCCACCCTACCACCATGCCCACCACCTTCCTTTCCTCTTGATGGGTCGGTTAGCTGAAGGCTGAAGGATTGAGGAGCTTCTTCATTAGGCTGAAGTCTCAAGGCTCAGGGTTTAAGGCTTATGGTTCAAGGTTCCAGGCTTCTGTCTCAAGGCTCAAGATGAAGGGATTGGATAGATTATGCAAAGATGTGACCTATATAAGAAGGCGCTTTTCATCCTCTGATCCACCCTTTATAGGCCTTATAAATGGCTTTAGAAATGAACTGTATTTGCTCGTGGAACTACTCTCCTATTGGCGGTTTGTCGTGCTTTGCGATTCGTGCGGTTTGTCGTGCTTGCTTTTCGTGCGGGGTTTCGCGCGTGTAGTGAGCGGGGTCGTGAGGGCTCGTGGTGGGGCTTCCGGCTTCCGGATTTCGCGTGTTGTGGGCTTGGAGTGATGATTCTGTTTCTGTGTCTGTGCCTGATGAGTCAGCTTATGGTAGGTACGGTTCCTATCCTACGAGGCTTTCTAGTGAACTGCACTATTAAGCTCCCCTTGTATGGTATTGTATTGATTGTCAGTTTCCCAGTTTCAAGGCACCATCCCGGCCGGTGGGTGGCGGGATAACCTATGGGCGGGTAGGGTTATCAGCCGGGATGTGCTCCCTATCGTTGGTTGGAGGTGATGTTGAGGATGGTGGGGTTATTTGATCTGCCCCTCCTTTGTCGATCGGGTTACCGCAAGTTCAGGTGATCCATTCGAGTTGTAAGATAGGAATAGTTTGATGAAAACTCTTTTTTTCATCGAATCAAATCACTGCCGGTGCGCCTCTCTCATAAGACTAAGAAGTTTCTCCTCTGTCCGCACCTTCCAGCCAGCCTCATCATAAGACTAATCAGTCTCAATCAATCAATCATTCACTTCCGTTGTACCGCCCCACCCCTGAAACATGTTGGCTGTTGTCTGTCTGTTGAACCGCCCCAGCTCCAACTATGTGTGGCATCAATTGAATAAATCACTCTTCGTTGGTGACCCCGCACCTCACACACATTATCGGTTGAGTATGGATTCGTCCGTTCGTAGGCCCACTCATTTCGAAGACCTCTCTACCCCGGCATCTTAGTCCCGCCGGAGTATCAATCAAATTTGATCCACTTACTTGTCTTTCCTTCTTCGACAATACGTGTCCAGGGCGTAATCCTCCTCCTCCTTTGTTACGCGTAGTGGTCCTTTGGTGACGTGTCCTGGGCGTACTGAATGCGTACTGGGTATAATGCGGCTTGCACGTAATGCGTCCTCGTATTGGGCCGTGAGATGGGTCAGTGGTTGGAACGCCTCTTTTGTAAGATGGGTCAGTTGTGGGATCACTTTTCTCGGAAGAAGTTATCAAGTGAATCAATGCCAATCAATCAATGCCTCTGCTGGAAGATGGGTCAGTGCTTGGTCGGTAACGCCTTTCTTGGCAGGTCAGTTTTTAAGGTTGCATTATATACGTTATAATACAAAACAATTGGCTTAGCGACCTCTCAAAACAGGTGATAAGAGAGCTAATTATTCTGTCACTTAGGGGGACTTTCTATTGGGAGGTACACTTTGATTGGCAGAAGGTTCAGCAGTTGTAATGCCCCCCCTCGTAAGATGTTGGCAGTAGCGGATTGAACAGAAAGCGGAGGTAAAGGGGAAGGTAAGGTTCGTTCGTAGGCTGCATGGAGTGTAAGGTCCTAGGAGGTGTGGCGAAGAAGAAGAATTCACCCACATACTGACTCGGAATAGTCCTGGGAACCTCAGAATCATATACCTTGAAAACTACCTTTGAAAACTATGTCTTTGGGTGGGTGGGAATAGCCTTTGGAACAACCTACGCCCTACAGCATATGACCTCACCCTTGGTAACTTCAAACTACTAGACCTTCTTCCTTGGTGGGATCTTGAAACTCCTTTGGACCTTCCTGACACTATAACTTAACCTATGCTACCTACTACTGACCCTCCTGACACTCAGCCTTTGGAACCTTTGCATCAGAATTTCTCCTTGGTACTCAGCCCTTGGAACTGCCCTGGGACACGCCTTGGACAATCAGACTTTGGTTGGGGACTACCCCTTGTAACAACCTATGCATATGACCTATTGGAAACATACTGAAACTCCTTGCCCTCAGAAGCGCAAGCCCTCCGGACCTTTCTTGGTGGGAACTTCTTATTACTTTTGTTCTGACTTTGGTGCTTGACTTCAGACTTTCAAAATAGACTGACAATCTTCCTTCCTTGGGAACCTCATAGCTACAAAATCCAGCTGATAAACTACTCCTTGCCCTAGGAAGCGCAAGCCCCTCCGGGTCCTTGCCTTCCTATTTCTTCTCTGGCGGCTTCGCACCTTTTGACTATACTTTGAAAACTATGCCTATTACCTAAACCTTGGCACCTTACCACTCCTAGGTCGGGCAAGCAGCTTAACGCTCCTTTTCAAAACGTTCATCTCCCAGGGAATCAATTCTTTTTATGGGCTGGGCGGGGATACTCAACTGGGATACTCCGCTGGACTTGGAGACTTGGTTCAGATAAGCCACTGGCGCTGCCTTCGCTATAACTGCTTGACTACTCCAATTAGATTTGGGGCTTACTGCTGGGCTTGATATACAATTCGATTGGATTGCCAACAAAGACAGCAGTAGTGGGGTGGGCCCAGAAAAAGGTACAGTTAGTTATTTCATCTTATTGATGACCAACTGATACAGAGCGGGGTAGGGGATTACGGACGGATCCAAACTGACTGAACCGAGTGAGTTTGAGGTGGTGCTTATTATGTTTGGATTTACACATATATAATGCAATCGTTGGAACTATCCTTGCCTTCCTATTTCTTCTCTGGCGGCTTCGCACCTTGGTAAACTCATCCCTTACCTTACAGCCTATGCACTCATCCATTGGAGTTGAAATTAAGCCTTGGGAATGGAATAAGACTTTGAAATCTCAGCATCAGACCTACGCCTTGGGACCCATCCTTTGGAAATGCCTTGGGAACTGCCTGAAACTAAGCCTTAGGTACCTAATCCTCTTACCTCCGCCTCCTCGTGGGGCAAGAATAGGAGGCCCGGTAGGGTGAGCCTGCCGAACTCTCGACTATAAGGCCGCCATCGCTCGACTGATAAGGAGAGGGAAACCTTGAAAAACCTCCGCCTCCCCTTATTTATATATAGCGGGGGCAAAATGAGTAGGGAAAGATGTTCAAACCTCCGCCATCTTATCGGTCAATAATGACATATATAATATATGCTTTTCATCTCCCTCACTCACATCTCTCTGGTCATGTCAGAAATGACATATGCCCAGATCAGTCATCAATCTGGTATGACACATATCTCATTCATGCATAATGACATATGCCCATTCCTCTCCTGTTAGTCGAGCCCTCTCCCAGAGGTCGAGAGTTCGACAGGCTCACCCTGCCTTCATTTTACTTATTGGGTGGGCCCCTCTCAAATAAGTAACTAAAGGTTGGTCGAGCAACTCAAGTTTCAATTTACTTATTGGGTGGGGGGGCTAACAGTCGAGCCCCTCTCCTCTCCCTCTCCCTTATGGTCGAGCACCTAAAGGTTAGGGTTTACTTATTGCCCCACCCAATAAGTAAACCCTAACAGTCGAGCCTGCTTGCGCATCCTTATGGTCGAGCAACTCAAGTTGAAATTGACTTATTGGGCTCTCAAATAAGTAACTAAAAGGCGGTGGTCGAGCCGATGGCGGCCTTATTAGTCGAGCGTGCTTACGCACCCTGCCGGTCCTTATGGTCGAGCCCCTGCCGGTCCTTGACAGTCGAGTGTGCTTACGCACCCTGCCGGTCCTTGATGCTTATGGGGTGGTGGGGCATATGGGCATAATAGAGGCTTTTCATCTCCCTCATTCATCAGAGTGGAATGGACAAGGTCTCTTCTTCGAGATTCGCTATTTATGGATTCCCCCACCTCACTCAAACTCCTTGCACTAGGAAGCGCAAGCCCCTCCGGGACCTTCAATTCTTCCGCCACATCACTTCCGCTTCAGCTCTTTCTTCTGGTTTGCTCTGCCTCCACATAATCTTTCGGCCACAACTTGACTTCCTTCCGCTCTTTCTTGTCTTGTTCGCCCCACCTGAAACTAGGCAGTGTCTAAGTGCAGGGCCGTTCAGTAAGCCGATACCGGTCAGTGTTAACACATCATGTCAGGTAGTATCGTCGGTTGTAAGGGTAATTGTTGCACCCACCTAACTCACATTCTCGGGATGGTGGTTTCTGGATGTAACGGAATTGAATGTATTGCAAGTGCCTTAGTGTGTGCTTGTGCCGTTAGCCGCCACCATTAGCAGTGTGCCGTTCTCTTGCTGTGTGCCGTAGCAGTAAGCCGATACCGGTCGTAACACATAATGCATGTCTGTATAATGTGAATCATCCTGGGATTGGTCCAGGATAGTGTTACGGGGGCCCACGTACAGGGCTGTGGCGGCTGTCAGAATGGGGACTGAATGCGGAAGGAAAGGGTAGGAGGGCAAGGGTCTGATTGAAAAGGTATGAGGCTTTAGAGGTGATGGATGAGGGTAAGGCTGAGGTCCGTCTGATTTCCAAGGATGGAGGGATCAAGGTGAAGTCTGAGGTTCCCAAGGAGAAAGGTTGTTAAGGCTCAAGGGTAAGTATGGAGGTAAGAGTATGAATTGAAGGATCGAAGGCAGTGTCTCTATCTGTCCAGGTCCGGGTCAGTGGGGACACGTAATGCCTGGTAGGGTTGTAAGGGTCACTGCACCTCTTTCATTTCTTCACCACCCCGCTCTGAAGATGTTGTCAATCCAATCAATCTCAATCTCAATCTCAATCTCAATTTCTATCTCTCCAGCAGCTTCCACGCAACTAAGTCTGTTGGTTACATACTGTGTCTTCTCCCTTTGATTCAATCAAACTCCTTCTGCTCCTTGTACTTTCCCCGTACCGTGTGTTGTACTGTCCCGTGCTGTATGTGAAAATACGCCACTAACATAATCCATTCATTCAATCAAAGCATGCCCCTAGCTAGCTTCGTTTCATTGTAAGGAAGCTGCCAAGTCCACGTGCAAGTCCACATTCACGCGACATGGTGCGGTACGGGGCCGAGTGAGTGAGTTAGTTAGTTAGTGAGTCACAGCCCCTAAGATAGATGGGGGTCTCCGATAGCCAATCATTTACAGAAGGTCAGCCGAGAGCAGCCTGTGGTCAGCCAGCCGGTCAATAGCCAGGCGTCATAGCTGATAGCCGGTTCTCCTTGATTATAGCCGCTAGTAACCGGTTGTCATTGCCTCAAGGCGCGGTCTTTGCCAGAAGGTCCTATCAGCCGATCATAGACAGGAGGATGTAATAGCCGATCATTCCAAGAGGCCTAGCCAGAAGTCCTTGCCAGGAGGCCTAGCTGATCAGAGCCAGGAGGTCATTGCCTACAGCGGACATAATAGACACCTCTACCCTCTACGTCCTACCTCACTTACGTATATGCAACATTAGGGGCTACAGCGCCTGCACATAGAGCACCTCACATAGCGATCCATAGATCGTAGCCCCGAGCATAGCCGATCATAGCTAGTAGATATTATAATATCGATTGTGACCAAGTTGGCGCCATACGCGAAAGAGAAGGTCCGGAGGGTCTTGCGCTTCCTAGTGCAAGGACCCGACAGGGGGCTCGACTGATAAGGAGAGGAAATTATCATACCCGAGATAGGATATTTTCCCCCATGCGCCACCTACAATAGGATGGCTAGACGTGTTGCTAGAGTGAGTTTACTAGTCGTGTGTTGCTAGAGTGAGTTTACTAGATCGTGGTGGTGGGGCTAGGGGCATGCAGTGAATGGCTTCTATGTTTCCCATCGTTCCCACCAGACGAGAGAGAATGAACCGACTTACCCTCCCTGGACTTCCATCAGTGTTCTGAGCCCCTGTCTGCTCCCTTTCCTATTAGTCTTAAGTAGTAGTGGCTGGGGTATAAAATCTCCACTTATACTTCTAGACTTAGCTTACCTGACTTAGCTCAGTAGATAATAGGAGTTTCACTTACTGCCAATTGAAACGATTTCTCCCCTGCTAATTTCTCCCCTGCTTAAGACAAGGAAGGAAGCCAGCCCCATGAAGTTCATCGTTGTAAGGTCGAAAGAGAGATCCGGCGGGTATCAATCGATATATCAGTAAGGCACAAGAGATATCGATCAGCAAGCAGTTAGGTGTGGAACTGAATCAGGTGTAACTAACCGTGGATTCGCTGTGTTACGAACCTCTCTCTTCAGGTTCCACTGTGTGCTTGAGGTGAACGTCCCTAGGTCTTTATCGAACAACCAAGAGCCACACGAGTAAGGAGCCTTAAGCCAGAAGCCTAGACCACCAGCCCAGAAAAACCCAACCTTCTGCCTTCAACATCAAGTCCACCGAGGGCCTTTCACCTAGGGCCTTAGCCTTTCACCTTCAGCCATCACCAGTCACAAAATACAAGCCCAAGTCCACTAAGTAAAGATACCTGCCAAGGTCCACCAAGAAGTGAGTATACCCGCCATACGCTATAGAGAGTTTGACTATGCAATTGGCAAGGAACCCGTTCAATCATACCCGCCCGTTTCATCATACAAAGTGAAAGTGAAACTTTCATCCCTACCTCACTTACATATGCGGAACACAGAGTTCCTACAGCAGCCTCGCTCACCTCTATGGAACACAGGTTCCTATAAGGCCAGGGTCAGGAAGTGGATGCATTGTGTTTCTTACCCCTATCACCCTTGTTCATTTGAGAGTAACGAGCTTCGGCGAGGGGTATAGGCTCCATTGAGGCACAAAAAGAATGACATCACCGAGGATGCGTAAGCATGCTCGACTGTTAAGGAGAGGATGCGGAGCACGCTCGACCAACGCCCCCCACCCAATAAGCATCAAGGAAGGCAGGGCTCTCAATTGAGGGAGAGGAGTGAAGGATGGGTTTTTCTTACTGAACAAAGGCCTCATTGCTTAAACTTTTGACTGGGGATGAGTCGTTGTCACAAACACAATGCTTTCACCCTTTCTATTTGAATCGAAGTGTAGGAGCTAACCACCAAGCCCAACAAGTACAACAACACCTACGACTATAGACCAGACCTCAGGGAAGGGGGGGCTATATAGAGCAGCCATTCAGGTCAGGGAGGGAGAGATTCGGCGAGGGGCTAGAGAGAGACATTCTGCTGGTGGGGCTAGAGCCAGGGAGAGAGGTGAGATAGAGATCATTCCGGTAGGAGAGGTAGATACATTCTGGACTGGGAGGTTGAGCCATTCATCAGGTCAGGTAGTGAAGTCCCAGTTTGACATGATAGGTAGCACCCCCTTAACTCCTCTCTATAAACATTCCAAGTACCCACCAGCAGCTTTATCCCCGCCAGCCCTCAATCAATCCATAACTCGATCCATTGCTCGATCAATCAATCCGGGGAACAATGGGAAAGACAGCCGGATAATACTGGGAAATCCCGCCATCTTCCTCACAATGGGCAGAACCACCATCCGATTCACAGTGGGAAGGCCCGGTATCTAGGGAGCGCTGGGAAGTCTCGCTGGGTAATACTGGGAAATCCCGCCATCCGAGTCACGATGGGCAGGACCGTTCTCCGGGGTATTATGGTAAATATCACCATCCAGGTAACGTAAAAGTAATAGGGTTAGGTTGGAAGAGGTTGGAAGTAAGAACGTGGAAGAGGGTGAGCCAGGAAACGTGTAAGGCAACGTTCTAGGAATGTGTAAGTAAGCAGTCCGCAGTCAGGAACGAGCCACTAACTTACCTCACTCGGGAAGGTGAAGCAAGCCAGCCGGGCTAAAGTATAGCCATCCGAGGTATAGCCTGCCATCCGAGGTATAGCCTGCCATCCGAGGGAATGGGAGCCAAAGCCAGGGGAATGGGATATAAAGCCAGCCAGAACAAGAAATCTATACTCCCCAGTAGATAGTTTCACCCACCCCTATCCAATAGGTTAACCCCCAAGAGCTAACCAGTATAGAATAAATAGATTCTATCCAGTATATAGTTTCACCCACTTAGGAAAGCCAGCCAGGATATCATTTGTTTAGAATAATACCTGCAACCCTGCTGTCAGAAGATTTCTACTCCCGACTACGTGTGGTGGAGTGGAACTCCCCTCCTTTTTTCGATGTTATGTGAAATCCATGGTAACTTTCATTCATTGCATTAATAAGTTTCATGTACACTAGACTACTTTCTTTCTGACATTTCCCACCAGACAGACAAGAATATTTGATTTCTCCTCAATCTGGTAAGCCACTAGCCAGTCTCAATAGAGGTAGGTGTAGTATCCCACCATTTCCTTGCACGAAAGACACTTAGATCGGCAAGGACTCCTGTCTTTATGCCATTAGTACATACATGTTCTGATACTAGCATCTCCTCTACGTGTCGCATCTCTACGTTTACCTTGTCCATATTTGAAATAAATAGGAGAACTACTGGGAGTGTAAGTTCCTACGATCCAGCCAGGTTCTCCGTGCATTCTCGGTACTCGCTGGTGGTAGGCCATGCCAGGAGGTGTCATGGTAGTAGATCCAATAGGCAACCCACTAATATGTAGTCTCCAGTATGAGGTTGTAGGGTACCGCCTCACCACTTATTAACCCATGTTCGTTTCCACCTTACACCATGTTGCTGCCATACCCTTTCATGAGGTTTCTCTCTGCTGATAGCCAGGAGTCCTTCTGAACTAAATTAAGGCTCTTTCTTATCCCTACCCATTGCCATGGATAGACTACTACGCTGCTGCTACTATATGGATGGTGTAAGATATAAGATATAGGGCTGATCTAATATATATGTGATTATTATTCTCCATATTTCATATTTCCAGAACTACTGGAGTAGTGTCAGAACTACTGGTGTTTCCGTCCGAAGAATCCATGGTTTGTTCGAAAGGTTGGTCCAGAGAGATAGAATAGTCTATATTCCCTGTAGTGTAAGTAGTAGTGTAATAACTACTAGTTTCGTTTTTTCTGTAAGCTCTACCACTGCTATATCCAATAGCCTAGCTCTACTCTTCTCTGTGCTGCTTAGCCTCTCTGTAGTGCCGGGACTCTCTATGTAGGAGTTCAAAAGGTATCCTTTCTTTGCTAGCCGGTCAGCCAATAGTACCGGTGTACCTCATCAACATGAATATAACGATATTGCATCTATACGTTTCACTTTTCCTTTCTATGAGGCTAGAACTACTATATATGCTCGTACTTACGGCTTAAGACGGAAGAGCCCATTACTACGGCTAGTTTCCCGTGGAGAACTTCAACAACTAGGAGACATGTAAAGGTTACCTATCCCTATGATGACAGCAGGCGGGATGGATTCATTTGCTTTTAGGGTTGATCGACTGGATGCTGCTCTAACGTTTGGCGAGAGGAGCCAGGGAGGTCTATGTGCAGTGAGTTAATGGCTTCACATTGTGAGTTCCCCATTAGGATGGAGCAATACCGCTATAGAGTTAGAATCGCATCGATATGTCCTTGCCATTGTAATAATTTGTAATCTATCAAATAATAGATTGTCAGAGCCTTTTCATACAAAGAAAGAAGGTTGTACCTCACCTAAGAAAGAAATGCTCTTACTAAGACTAAGTGAGTAGCTCTATATCAGAAACATGCATTTGGAACGAACAAAAGATCTATTTTGACTCCTCACTAGCATCTCTACGTTTCACTTTGCCATCTCTACGTCCTTTCCATTAGTCCGATGTTATGTGAAATCCATCTCTAAGAAATCAATTTCAGACTTCTTATTGCCATGGAACTAAGGCTAAGACTGTTGAACTAAGCTATATCATCAGTGGCAGCCAATCCATTGAAACATTCTCACTCCCAACCGGTATTCCTTCTTTGTAGCAACGATAGTCAATCATTGTCAGGTCATAAAAACCATAGGGCATATACTATGAAAGAGACTAATGGGGAGGAGGAATACCATGGGAGCTGCTCTAATCCGCTATATCCCCCCTAGGCGACTACTCCGCTAATACAATGGCAGAGAGAGGCAGCTCTGAGCGTAAGTGAAGCTAGTCCCCTTCTGAGTGTCAGAAACTATAAGTGAATAAACTAGAAGTTGTATTGTCTACATTCTTTTCAATTTGGTGACTTTACGAGCGTATACACATAAGGCCTTACTCCATGGATTTGTTCATCATTCCTGGAGACCATTTCAGCAGGAAGTGTTTCTCTGGGGTATGCCCTTGCACCCTTTCCCACTTACTTCCCCATAGCTGAGAGGAAGGAGAAGAGAAGTGACCCGCGCATGAGTCCGTGGGAGAAGTCCCCTTTCAAGCCAACATACCCATAGAGGTGAGGTATAGACTTAGCATTAAGTTCCATACTGTATTTTCTTTCTTACATTACCACCACCTGTATCCATGGCCTCAGGCAGGGGGGTTTCCCGGTTGGGGCAGGCACAAAAAAAAGGTTGTTAGAAATTCCACAATGGGGTTTACTACTACTCCTACAGTGAGTGATCCAATGGCATCAACAAGGGGAATAAATAAGAATCCAAATACGATATCGCATATCTACTTACCCTTTCCCATTTCAAAAGGTGATCCCTCCACAACAATAGAGAACAATAGAGAGAATATTGTGATCCCATCCCCTATAATGTAATAACTACTGGGCGTTACACATACAGCTTGAGGTCGTGGGATATCCATCGGGCGTTACATCCACCTTGAGTCCGTGGGGTGATAAGTGGCGTTCACATCCGCATGAGCCCCCTCCGGGAGCGAACAAATTGAGACGTTTCACCTTTCTATGGCAAGTGTATAACTTCCACCTTCCTCCTTAATGTGTCCGTCCAAATCAAATAAGATAAGAAATAGAGTCTCCACTAAAATAAGAGGAGAAAAACAAATTCCATATAACATCTATAAAGGTAAGAAAGAAGAGCCTTAGTCTTATCCTTAGTTCCATGGACACTCTAGTTCAAGCTAGATGCAGTAGAGACTATTAGCTGTAGAGTTTATTAGCCTTAGTCGGTAGCCCTAGTTCAAGCCTTCGAGTTCAAGCCTTAGAGAGTGAAAGACTTACGGTAAGTGCCTAAAGGTGGACTAGCCTTAGCTTTAAGGTCAGTACTAGCTAGAAAGACTCCTTACGGTTGTCTACATCCATATGGACTTAGAGTTAAAGCGCAATAGAAATAAGCCTTAAGTCTCCATTATTTGAAAGAGTTCCGTGCCTTATGGCTTACGAGAAAAGCGTCCCATCATTCACTGACAGATCGCGTCCCCTTCATCACCCGTATCGCGGTCCGACAAACTCCCCGTCTTACGGGAGAGGCTTTGATCGAGTGAACTGATTGATTGGATTCTATCAACTTATGAGTCTTACGAAAAAGCCGTTCCATATAAGGAGTCTTATAAGAAAAGCGTTCCCAACTGATGAGTCTTACGAAAAGAGCGTTCCCACCAAGCACTGACCCATCTTCTAAGAATAGCGTACCAAATGAAACCATCTGTCAAGAAAGGCGTTCCCCATATTCCCCAGATTCTACAGGCCCGCATTCTCACATTCTCACATTTCCCAGTCCCGCATTCTCCAATCCGTATTCCCCAGTACATGACCCATTACCCTCTAAGTTCCCCTACCAGTATGCATACCCGTATTCCGTTCAATCCGCATTACCCATTACCGCCTTCCCCATTCACCTCACCTTTCACTTACCGGTACGGAACACAGTGACACAATAAGGTTTTTCCACTAAGTAAGTAGGTGTTTCCGATGATGAGGTGGAGGTTCTTTCCAATGAAGTGACACGATGATGTGAGTTAGTTAGATTAGGTTCCACGACATAAGGGTTCCACGATGAGGTTCAATTAGGTTAGGTACGATGCTTGATTTTACACGATGCTGGTTCGCTGCTTTCGGTTCGCTGATCCGGTATCAATATATCATATCTCAGGCAGGTAGGCTCCTCCACTCCACTTCGGGCTGTTGTAAACTCTTTCGGCGAACTGTGGACTTGAGGTTTTCACATCCCTATGGTTGGAGTAAGTTCGTAAGCATAAGTTCGTAAGCAATCAATCAATAGCGGGTAGGTTTTTATGGTGGGCTTTCGTTTCACTGTGTCCTTTTGGTTCTTCGCTGATCAGCAAGATCTAATCTCTCTTCGGGGTTGACAAAATGATTGAACCTGTGCGTCATACCTACCTGTGATCGATCTATCTTACCGCCTGCCTGAGTGAGGAGATCTGATCTCGACCTACTTAGATATTCTCTCGACCTTCCTGCCTTCAACTTACTGCCTTGCCTGAGAGATCTTGCTGCCTTATCCCGCCGCCTTACTTACTGCTTCGACCTTGCGACGACCTGCCTTCGATCTATTATGCTGAGATCTCGATTCTTGTGAACTGGTGGGGTGGAGACAATGAACTGGGGATGCTCTTGCTGGATAGACCTAACAAACCGAGGAGGCTAGAATAGAGAGAAGAAAACGACCCCGCGGGATGAGATTACTTACGCAATTATGGACGGATCTTTTTTGTATTTACTTATTGGGTGGGGGGCGGCTGCTGCGGGCTGGGATAAGAAACCGGTGCTCGTTCCAAATATGGGGGCAGTATAGCGGGCAGTAGCAGAAGGAAGGGCGGGTTGTTTCGGTAGCGCTTATTAACAAGGCTCCTTTGTTGGTCATGAATAATAACGAGAGATTCTTTCAGTCAAGCGCCCTTCCATCAGATTCTTATCTGGTTGGTTGGGGGAGATAGATCTATGGCATGAAAAGACAGAAAGGTTGGAGGGAGAGGAGAAAAGTTTTATATTGGTTTTGAGATAACATAGCTATATAAATGAGTGGGAGGTTGCACTCTACAAGGTCAACAGTGGATACGACCGAAGCTAATCAATCGAATATCTCATCGTGTGTAAAGTCCTTCCTCATAACTATATCACCCATCGTATCACAGTTCACCCGTTGAACCAACACTGCCCACACCTGCCTTCCTCGATGCTTATTGGGTGGTGGGCTTAATCATTATATATGTCATTACGCTTTGATTTCTTTTGGGGGCTGGATGAATGAGGGAGATTCCAGTCATGATGCGCTTTAAGGCTCGACCATAAGGATAGGAATTATATATGTCATTATGGTTTTTAATTCATTCATCGATGTATGAATTGATTGAAAGGGTTGATAAGGACCTGACTGGCTGGGTTTCTCAGGACCTTACCGCCTGAAAGGACCCTTTCTTTTTTGACCTCGTCTTCTGTTTCCAAGTTCCCGCCATAAGAATAAGATGCGGAAGCTTCAGGGGTGAGCTGGGCGAACAAGAAAGAGCAGATACGTATTGAAATAAGAAAGATCCCGCGCATGAGGAAGTGGTATCTCTTTCCTTCCACTCCGGCATCGTGGTGAATAGGTAAAGAGACGCTCGGTCCAACATGGAGGGAGTTAGTCATTCATGCATTGGGCCAATCAATCTGGCTTGTTTGGAGCAGCTTCGTGATATGGGATAACCCAACTTCACATTGAAAGTGGCGTTTTCTGTTTGAAGAATTGATTTGAATAAGTTTCACACGGCTAGCGGGGAGGGCAAAGCTAGGATAAATTGGATTGCTGGCTGGCTGGTCGATTAACCGAGGAGGGCCTTCCGGGCGGCTGGTTGAACCCGTGGATGCTAGAACGTGACGCTGGCTGGGAGAACCCGAAGCCGGGAGAACCCGAGGCTGGATGACTAGATGGCTGGATAAGAGTTACTGCCGGTTGGGAGAAGAAATGAAACGGGACGGGATCACTGGTTGAATAATCACCGAGGGCTCGCTTGCGAACTGGCTTTATGAAGCTTACCACCACACAATGAGAAAGAAGGCCCCTATGTACCCACCTAAAGACATTGATACATCATGTTGTTGCCATACCAGCATATCAATGAAGATATTATGTGTTATCACAAGACGAAGAGAGAAAGCATCATACCCGCCAAGAGAAAAGAGAAGTTCCCCATCGTTCCTACATACCCGAGATAGGATATTTTCCCCCATGCGCCACCTACAATAGGATGGCTAGACGTGTTGCTAGACCTAACAACCCGAGAATGGCACCCGCCGTCACACCCATTCATCGACCCACCATACGACGCAAGAGATGTTGTTACCCCATTTGCCACCGAACGAGACACATCTACCTGCACGAATGAATAAGAACGCCAAGAACTAGGGGCGTTAACCTAAAGCCACAGTTCAGAACAGCCAGCCCTCAGTTCTCAAATCACCCAGTTCAACAGAACACAGTTCAAACCTCCAGTCCACAGTTCGTCTGAAATAATTCACAGTTAACCCATCATCTAAGCACTCATTGAACCCAGCGAGTGAGACACGAAATGGAATCCTATCCTCCCGAGTTAGGTTCCAATAGATTTCAAGTCCGGGTCAAGAGATAGACTAAATAGGTTAGGCAAGAGTTAGGCAAGATATATAATGACATCGTTCCGATAGATAGCTGGTTGGGCTTGTTGGTATGGGGTAAGAAGGCCCTCTGTTCCGCATATCCGATCTCTTATCCGCATATGCGGCAAAGGCACATTTGCTAAGCTCTCCTCAGTGAGTTAGGGCTATCCTTTATACTAGATATAGATATACTATACTATAGTGTAGTGTCTATATATAGATATATATATTATACATTATACTATGTTAGTCAGTCTGCCTCTCCCTGAGGCCTAATTGACCTAATCTGCTGCTTATCCCTAACTCCCTAACTAGCAGGAAGAACCTTCCCTCCTACTATAGGACGCTACTTCCAGAGAACGAATGAAAGCTTTCCTTCCAATCTGGTTTCCCTATTGGAGAGAATGAATAGAGACCTACCTTAATCAATATGCTTTAAGCCTGCCTGGATTGGGTGTTCAGCAATATGCTTCCTTGGTCCCCAGCCTATCCTACCTAGGGTGTAAGCCTGCCTATTAGGTTAGGAGCTCGTGATTTTCTCTTTTTTCTAAATAGAACCAAAGATGTGTTTCCTAGATAATGGATTGTTCATCTGGATGACTAACTATCTTTAGTGCGTTTAAGCCTGCGCGCCACGTAATAGGGAAGATGGAGGCAATAGCTACGGAAGACGGAAGATGGAGGCTTTGAAACAGTAGGGCAGACAGCCACTGAGATCTCCGACCCACCCACCCCAATCCCCGAGGGGAGAGGAATTATGGAAAGAAGAAACGACCCGACGACTCCTTCTATCGCTAGCTGTTGGGCTGATAAGCTGTGACCCAACCTAACCTAATAGGGCTGAGATGCTGTTACCGAACCTGAACCATCGCTAGCTAACTAACCTGCCAAGCAATAAAACCTACCACTGATGAACCGATACCGGTTAACCCTACCGCCATCGCTCAAGCTATCGAGAAAGCTCGCCTACCCCTGCTTCCGCTTTGGATGACCTGCGACTGGTGCTGGCTTTCGAACAACAAGCTCTCGATCAGGAACCGTACAAAGGGAAGCTACGGGCTCTCGATTATATACAAGATTATGCGCTGCTTTCACTCGTTCAACCATATTGCCTAGGGCTCCACGGATCGGAACAGGCAGCCATCTAGCAATGCTAGCAACGGAAGCTAGCGAGCAGAACGACAACAAAAGCAAGAGCTACCGAGCAGAGAGTTTCTAAATTAAGCGCAAAATGAACAGCTAGTAATAGCTACTTCTCAGTACCGAATAGCGAGGGAAGGGATAGCTACTCGACATTATAACCAATAGATACAAGGGATCATAGATACCTTATACCCATGCTAAAGACCTTGCTAACCATCCATCTTGTATCGTGTGTCACATAGATAGCCGGAGAGAATAGAAGGAGGGGGGAAGGCAGCATCAGGGACGGGGACACCACCAGCAGGCGGAGAGACAGGAGAGGCAGAGACGGTTTAAGAAGAAGCAATGGTGAAAGCTTTTATTCCCCAATCCAAAACGAAAGTCAAACGCCCATTACTGCGTCTGGTTTATCTAGTCAAACGCTCCATGCCTTATCAAGGTGCGTCTGGTTGGCTTTATAAAACGACCCAATATGCGTCTGGTTGGCTTTATAAAACGACCCAAGTGCTAATGGTTTGCTTAGTCAAATGCTCAATGCCCGTAACCTACCTTAGGTATTACAAATTATACCACCTGCAGGCAGGTAATCGTTAACCTATGATGTTGGGATTGGTAGAAGCAATGTTGCTGGCTCCTGGCTTAAGCTGGTGGGTTACTTAGATGGCGAGCTTTCTGGCTTGGCTTGCTTTATGGCTATGGGTGGGTCTATAGGATCTACTGAGTCGACTGCTTTATCGACTGGGTCAACCTGCCTTTGCTCCCTCTGCCCTTGCCCTTCCGACTGGCTTGATGGCACGACTTGCTGGCACGAATATTTATGAAGCTAGGTAGGGTTCGGAGACTGGTATCGGGATTTGTGGATGGGATCGGTATCGGCATAGCATTCAGGATTTGCTTCTAGGAAATCACTCTCATTATATATGTCATTACGGCAGCAAATGAATTGGATTCAAGTCCTCTCCTTATATTGAGAGCCCTGCCGGCCCTTGATGCTTATTGGGTGGGGGGCGGTGGTCGAGCGTGCTCCGCATCCTCTCCTTATCAGTCGAGCCCCCTGTCGGGTCCTTGCTTTCCTAACGTCAAGCAAGCACTACGTTCCTTGCACTAGGAAGCGCAAGCCCCTCCGGGTCCTTGCCCGGTGCGGACAAGCAATAAATTACCTTGCACTAGGAAGCGCAAGCCCCTCCGGGACCTTGCCCTTCCTATTTCTTCTCTGGCGGCTTCGCACCTTGCCTTCCTTTCCATTAATTCCAGCCTGACAGACAGATTGATTGGGTCATTAGCAGCCTTCTTTCCATCGGATCGAACCAATGAATAGCCTAGTTCCTTCCCACCCCTCTTACTACTTCTTAGCTTACTTTCTTACCTACCTAGTGAATCAAGCCATCCCACCTATCATAACTCATCTGGTACACCAGTCTACTCATGCCTACCTAGCTTGAGTGAAGGTCAGATCACCTACCCTACCCTATTCCCTCAGAGCTCAGCATGCCAAAACAGAGGTGTTGCATACTCCGATAAGAGGTTGCAAACTCCGATAAGAGCCCCCCTAGTCCCATTTCTCTTTGTCCAGAACATTGCTCCATCCTGCCCTTCTTGTTTCCGTCCCCCCCCCGGACAAGAGAACGACCGCTCTTGCTTGCCCGTGGGTCCCATCAGCCGTATAACCGTCGGTATAGTTTGGATATAACGCCCCTTGCTCCCCATTACCAATTGCTGGATGGCATGGATGGTCGTCTTACTTCTTGCTTGATCGGATCGGATGGATCGGGCCCATAAACCCTCCTGGATCGGATGAAGAGCTGGCTTGGCTTTAATTGGCAGAACGATGTTTCAGATGCTAAAGACTTTGCCGAACCACCCCACCTCGTTGCTATCGAACCTACCTCAACATGCCAACCTTAGGACCTATGAGAGAACCAACCATTCCTACCCGCCCTGATTCCGATCAACCTACCGATTTGAAGCATGACGACCCGACAAAAAACCCATATGGCGATTACCCATGAAGGATGTGGTGCTGGTCCATACTGAAGATATTGCTTTCACTCCGTGCCTCACTTTCTTTTTTCTTGCTGCCAGTACAGGAAGGAACTATCTCGCCTTTCTACTGGCCTTATGATGGGGGATCATACCTAAATTCGACCTCGGAAGGCAGATCCAGCACTGTGAAAGAAGCAGCCCCTGCCTTACTACTATTTGATGCCATCTTGGACAGGGAGGTTTCTTCATGGCCTGGGATCAAGAAGGAGACCAATCCGTAGGCGTTAAGCAAGGGGAGAGATAGTAGACGCCATCACTCTACCGCAATGGATTTACTCCACTTATATATCGCTCAAGGCTGCGCCATCATGGCATCAACACCAGAATTTTGTCCCGATTCCTTCCGTCTTCACACTCACTTTCAAGCAGGAACGAGAAGGCCCTACTCACAGCAAGCAGACAGGCTCCACCTTTTCTTAATTAAGACTTGTGCGTAAGGAATAAGATCATAGATAGGGCAGGTAAGGAAAGAATACCCTATCGACATTCTATCTATAGATAGTCTTTCTACAAAGGGAGGAAACTCATTCTTTCAGCTAAGGGCTTTCCTGCAGCTAAGGACGTCGGGAACTCAGGGATGGCGGCAAGGGAGAATCTAATATATATATATCTTCGCAGGTCGGGAAGGGCTTACCCTATCCGCTATCAATCTATCTCCAGCTAGCAAAAGTACCTCCTCATAGTCAAGGTTCAATTGACTTATTTTGTGCCCCTCTCAAATAAGTAACTAAAAGGCGGTGGTCGAGCCTGCTTGCGCATCCTGAAAGGTCAACCCAGTAAGGTTCTTATAAACCAACCCTTCTAACGCGAAGTCAACCCTGAGTTATAGGGTCCTGGCTTTGTATTCCGGTCTCCTCAACCGGAAGAAAGATAAGCTCAGGGGGAAAGTAAACCCAGGGTGGAAGGTCTTGAAATGCCCCTTACTTTACGAATGAAGACCTCACTGTATCAAATTTGAGGGAAGGAAGGGGCGAGGATACAAGCCGCTCGATCCCCCCATCAGGGGAGAGAGGGTGAGGAGCGTAGGGACAAAAACGTTCTTTTTCCCTTCTTATATATTTCCACCCAACCGCCATTTTAGAGGGTTTCAACACGAAATGGGTTAGGGAAATTCTAACGAAAGTAATTGCCTAACGCCTTAAATGAGCGGGCTAAAGTAGTGACATTGTTAGGGAGTTATGTCTTCTCCGATACCTCCCTTCGGTCGGTTGAGCACATAAATGTCCGATACCTTCTGACGTCGGTCGAGCAACTTGTAGGAACTATTTGGGTGGAGGGGGTCATGAATTATATATGTCATTATGCATGAATGTCCGAAATGTCCGACCTTCCCGATTCGATCGGATGAAGAGATCTAATTTCGATCAACTTTGAGAGAGATTCTAACGGACCCTCATAACGAGAGAGCGGGTAACTCATTATATATGTAATTACGTCATGAATTATAGCAGTAACTACGCTATAGCAGATCATGTTGCTATTATATATGTCATTACCTTTCTTCTTCATATTTCGATCGATTCTTTTCTCAATTCTTCGATAGCGTAATTACGTATATAATTCATAAATGCTATATTACGTATATAATAATGACATATATCATAATACATTATTACATACCAGGCAGCTCATCAATAAAACCAGGACAATTTGAGAGGGCAAGCTATTCAATAGCCGCCCTCGTTTGTTCGGACCACAGAACCGAAGTCACCTGACTCACTCAAAGCATCCTTTTTTTCCAATTTCACACACATGGCATGGATGGTAGGTAGTTCATGGTTCATCATACTATATGATTTGACGCAATTTCCTGGTTCATCCCACCCATTATAGATAGAAGGACCTTCTTTTTCGCTCTGCTCAGGTCAACCGAAAATGAGAGGGTTGGTTATCCCCCCTATACTATGGCAGGAGTTCAGGTCATTAGTCAGGCAGGAGCTCAGGTCATGTTGGAAGGCAGGCCCACAGAGAATCAATATATAGCAGGTCAGGTAATGTTCTTTTTTGATTGGCCCCCCGTCTACCCAGCTAAACCTGTGCTTGTCTTATGACTTGCCTTACTAGCATAAGTTATGGCCTTACTAGCAATAGTCGATCCGTACTGGCTCCCCTTTACTGGCTCCCCTTCGACCGGTTCTCTTTCAAGGAGACGGATGGCTTGCTACTGGCTCTCCTACTCGTACTAGTTCTCTTCCCGTTAAGGTCAGAATCAAGGTCTTGCCAGGATTCTAGCGAGAACTAGAGGAATAGTCACTTTCACCACGCTTCCCCATTCTATTTGGCAGGAGGAAATACGGGCCATCCTAGCATAAGCGAGTCAACTCATAGGTGCGTAAGCTGGCCTATAGGTGCGTATCTCTGACTTGCCTAATGACAAGGAAGGATAGCTTGCTTCTTACTTTCCATCCAGAGTAGATCCATCACTTACTCTTACTTACTCTAGTAGATCTTCTTTCTCTTACTTCAGTATCTTACTTACTCTTACTTAGGAGAGCTAGGTTATTACTTACTTATGACTTACTTAGAGTAGTTAGCCAGGGAGTAATTAGAAAGACTTACTTACCAATCAAGGAGGAGGTGTAAGGCTTACCTCACAAAGAAGGGAGTCGTTTTCCAATGGCTGCTCTTTAGGGGCTGAATGGCTTATGGGCTCTTTAGGGGCTGACTGGCTTAATGGCTTATCAACTGGATGGCGGCTTTAAGTCTGAAAATGACTCATTGATTTAGGTTTGACGGGAAGAATATAAAGGGCTGATAACTACTCCTTTATTGGTAGGTCACTGCTCCGATGATCTCCGAAGAGTAGTGACGAATGTGTGATTTTACCTCTCCCTTAATCATCGGTTGAGCGTGCTTCCTTGATGCTTATTGGGTGGGGGGCGTTGGTCGAGCGACTTCGTACCTCTCCTTATATTGAGAGCGTGCTTACGCACCCTAGAATTGCCAATTTGACCCTTTCTATATAATAAGAGGTGCAGATTCGCTATAGATGAGACTACTGAAAGCCTTGAATATGGGCGGGCACTGAAAAATGACTAAGAGTTGGGGTTAGGCGATTCAATGGGCATGACTGTTATTCTCCATCGACCCTCCCCTAATGACAAGCGGTGGTAAGTACCCACCCCCATTCATTTCTTATTCCCCAACCCACCCTTTAGTCGCAAGCAATCACATGTTTCTTCCTGGTTGCAACTCACAGCTCTAGCAGACATAAGGGTTACCTGCCCTTTAGTCGCAAGCAATCACATGGCATCTTTCATGGTAATACATTTTGGAACTTCAATCCCACCTCTATGTATTCCCAGGGATAGAATAGGTTGAAATACAAGCCCATTACTCATTTGATCGGCACTATTCTACCCGAATCCACCGGTGTAGGTAGTGATAGCGGAGTCAGCCTCTTTTCCTTCCGTTTCACCTAGCATGTGCGGCATTTAGAAGTATCTATTTCAGCCTTCAAGGTCTTTATTTGGACCAAATGGTCCAGTCCCTTCCTCTCCCCCATCACACCCACCCCTGCCAACATATGTTGTTAGAAGATTATGTTCCCCATTCCAAGAGCTTTATCGGTTCCCGCCCCTTCTCTCGTTCATCTATTTATAAGGGAAAAGCAAGTCATTGATCACTCTTTCCCCAGGTTGACCTTTGTAAGCGGATTGTGGGGACTAGCTGGACAGAAAAAATGTGTTTGTATGACCCCGGAGTCAATATTGAAAAGGTCGATCCGGGGCGATAGCTGGATGCTACGGTCATTATGTGTGTGCTACCGCGATAGCTGCTAGCCTAGTCTGATTGATGGGAAATAGCCCGCGAATTCTATTCCCACCTGGATAGGGGGATTTGAAACCGTCTCTCTGGTTCACTACTGGAGGATGATGGATCGTCACAGAAAAATCGCTCTCTTTTATCGAGTTCTATCTATTTAAGACGATGGAACATATTAGTCATGAGAATTGGAATGGCTGTATGTCGAAGCGACCTAACTCCGCAAACGGAGAATGAATGGTAGCAAACTCCCCTCTCTCCCCTTTCTTTTCATAATCATAAGCGGCCGTGGAATAGCAGGGCATGGTGGATGGATACAAACATAAAAAGAAGAGGGTACTAACGAACCGGGGGAATGGAAGGGAGCAGACTTTTCCCCGCCCCGCCCTTTCAAAGGCATAGTTGGATCTGACCCGGCATACCTATACTTATTGGTAGCCGGGAGCCTACTTCGAACGAGAGGGGTGTAAACACGATCCGCGGATGAATGGGGGAGACATAGACACAGCCCTGAAGGAAGGGGTTTCTTCTGGGAACCAATAGGGAAAAAAGGAGAAGTTCTTTCTTTCGCCCAGTTCCAATAATGGCATGAAAGAGTGTGCTTCCGAGTGCATGTTTCGTCTGACCGCCGTACCCAGAACCAGGAACCATGTCTGGCGGGGAATCGGGGGAAGAAGGTTTAGCCGCGCCTGGATCTGAACCCTTCTATTTCTTTTCGCCCGTTTCGTAACAGATTTGCGCATCCCACATCCTGGCTGGAATGTACCGCGCCCAGTTCCCCCGATTAAGCTAGGCCCAAGCTCCTCAAATAGGAGATGGAGGACCGGTAGGGGCTCGACTGTTAAGGAGAGGACCGGTAGGGGCTCACCATTCCGATGGTGAGGACCGGTAGGGGCTCGACTGTCAAGGACCTTTAGGTGCTCGACCATAAGGACCTTTAGGTGCTCGACTGTTAAGGACCTTTAGGTGCTCGACTGATAAGGACCTTTAGGTGCTCGACTGTTAAGGAGAGGAGAGGATGCGCAAGCATGCTCGACTGTTAACCCCCCAAACCAATAAGTAAACCCTAACCTTTAGGTGCTCGACTGATAAGGATGCGTAAGCAGGCTCGACTGATAAGGACCCTCACCATATGAATAGTGAGTGACCCCTCACCATATGAATAGTGAGTGGCTCCGCCCCTCTCCTTGACAGTC
>Ga0213497_1000009_pt1 | contig 30280 bp, 30 predicted proteins | sample Lodgepole_Yose_3_FD_150979 | JGI IMG/M metagenome (GOLD analysis project Ga0213497, IMG submission 150979) | Leaf-associated microbial communities from Pinus contorta in Yosemite National Park, California, United States - Lodgepole_Yose_3 | ecosystem: Host-associated > Plants > Phyllosphere >...
GTAAGACGATTTCACATATCGAGGTCGGTATGGGATCGGGTGTGTTTCCCGTCTGACAATGATGCCCGCCCGGGAAGACATCTCAGATCTTCGTGCCGGCGTTCGCTTTTGGCTATTCCTAAATGGTGTGGATACATGGTTCGAGAAATGCACCGCGCGAGATGACGAGATTCTATTTGCGAGATGACGAGATTCTATTTGGTTAGCGATATCTCCGCCATTCTCTACGTCATTACGTCATTGTCGCTCTTCTTAGATCTACGCGTCATTTCGACACTTTCTCGAGCAGACACAGTGCATATATTATATATGTAATTACGCTATCGAATTCATTATTCGATCGAGAGAGCGTGAATGCATATATTATATATGTCATTACGCTTTCTCGAATCCAATCACCGTACTTCTCTGTTTGTTCCCCTCTCCTTTAGTTCTTCAAGTTTCAATTGACTTATTGGGTGCCCCTCTCAAATAAGTAACTAGCGTTGGTCGAGCGATGGCGGCCTTATTAGTCGAGCGTTCGTACCTCACCCTGCCGGCCCTCTCCTTGACAGTCGAGTGTACTAACGCACCCTCACCATCGGAATAGTGAGTGACCCCTAAATAATATAGGGCCCTTGATGCTTATTGGGTGGGGGGCGTTGGTCGAGCGTGCTCCGCATCCTCTCCTTACCAGTCGAGCCGATGGCGGCCTTATTAGTCGAGCGTGCTTACGCACCCTGACGGACCTCTCTTTTGGGGCCCCTCCCCCAAAAGAGAGTTGTTCCTCTCCCTCACCATATGAATAGTGAGTCCCTACCGGGCCTCGACCTCGTAACCTCGGCCGAGCCCCTAACGGGCCTTTGGTCGAGCCCCCTACCGGGTCCTCTCCTCACACGACAGGCTCACCCTTGGCGGAGGTTTCAGCAGGCTTCCCTACGAGATTGGCCATTTGACCGTGGCGGAGGTTTTGGAATATTGAGCAACGCCCCCACCCAATAAGTCAATTGAAATGCATAATGACATATATAATGAATGAAATGAAGAAATGAAGAAGTGAAAGCTCCTCTCCCTCACCATATGAATAGTGAGTCCCTACCGGGCCTTTGGTCGAGCCTGCTTTCGCATCCTCGAAGAGAAGTTCTCTGTAAATAGGTTTTAAGAACTAAGGTATGTATCTGCTGAAAGTGGGATAACGAGACATCCGGGATCTACTATCTAAAAGTGACTTTGACAGGAATAGATATGATGAATTTCGAATCTGTGTTTGGACACCTCAATCTTTTTTTTGCTGATAGGATTTATTAATGGGTTGGTAAGGTATTATTCTGTAAGTAATAGGTATTCATGCATGCGCGTTAACAATGTCCTCTTCCTTCCTAATGTCCTTCCTTCCTTCTCAATTATACTTATTCATATTCACATATTATATATGTTATATATGACATGCCTACGTGCGAAGAAGACTCCTCTCTTCTCTCCCTGTTGTTATAGTTGGATCGACCAGGACCAGCCAGCTTTCTGCCTACATCCTTTCCTTCACTTCTTCCACCTTGATGTCTGACTTCGACCACCCACCTAGATTCAACCAGCTCGATGCCCACTTCCACCTTTCTGCCTATTTACTTCAATTATTCAACGGAGAGGCCCATAATAAGGCTACCAATAAACCAGGCTACCGATAAAGCTACCGATAAACCTAACCAATGAGAGGCCAGAAGGGAGGCCAGAAGTTGGAGGCCAGAAGTTGGAGGCCAGAAGTTCCCTCGATAAGTTGAAAATAGGCCAGAAGTGATTCAAGGAGGGCCAGAGGTTTATCATAGGCAATAAGTTCCCTTAAATAGTATCCATAGGCTTCCGTAAGGCTCCCTTTCGTTTAGGTTTGGCCATGGGGAGATCCGATTGCGTTGAGTTGGGGCTTTCTCAAAGCAGAAATCTTATACCAAATCTGCTGCAATAAGGATCTAATACTTGGGCGGCTATGTCATTGAGGAAAGAGAGTAAATGAGGTGTTCTCTATTATTCTCTTTGCTATATATTCAAGCTACTTGGCCCTTTCCTAGCCACTCCCTTTATCCTAAGTTGGACCACTACTTCAGGAAGCCCTTACCCCTGCTCGACTGGCCTGTGCTCTTTCAAACCGGTTAAGAGGCCATTTACGCGCTTTATACGGAAATGGAAAAAAAGGGGCTGTGCTGTAGGGGGATTTTTTCTTTATGGGACGTATCAAATGATGCCAACTTTATAAATAAAAACGAGCTGTATGGCTTCGCTCCTTGCTTCCCCATTCTCTTTTTCAATATTTGTAATAGGACCCCTTAATAGCTATGCCAGGTATTGTTTGAATTGCTAATATTGTTAGTTGGGAATATAGATAGATCTCAAGATATGGATATGGATGAAATAATCTATTATATATTAGTATATGCGACTCCTCTGTATATGACTCCTCTATTTTATATGATATATATATATATATATATATCAGTTATTATATATGACTCCGGACTCCGGAAAACAAAGAGGGTAATTCAAGAGTTTCCGAATTATCTGACCGAACTGATCTCTGCTCTAAAAGCTATCTCCCCAAACAAACTAAAGAAATTAGAGGATGCTACAGCATGACTCGACCAACGGGAGAGGAATAACCCTACAACAGTAAAGAAAGGTATAACCCTCTGACCCTGACCTCCTCATCCTCCTAATGGTAAGGCTCGCCATCCCTTCTAACCCTCCCATAACCGACACTTATATGATATATTCCCACTCAATAAACCGGAAAGGAACCATCTTTCTTTTGTTTCTGAAAGGGATAACCATCTCTGGTCTTTTCCCTACTCTCCTGATGCCTGATGAGTCAAGCCTTTACCAATCCACCAGCTTTCCTTGACCCCGCAGCGTGATCGTGTTAGTCCAAATTTATGTCATTCCATATATAAATAATGACCAGCAGCCACTCTTACCTTACTTATTTCCTCACCATATGAATAGTGAGTCCCTACCGGGCCTCGATCTCTTTGAAGGAAGGGAAAAGCCAAGCCCTACCCCGAGAAGCTTTACATTGCCGCCTAAGTAAGTTAAGTATGTTAAGCGGATGATTGAGAAACACCCTTGATCTCTCTTCCTTCAGGCAGGGGATGTTCTATTTTATAACAGCAGGGCCGGGCACCACGATCTACGACTAGCTCAGACCCATCAATACGACTAGCTACCTATGGACCACTTTAGACCACCATCGCTATGAACCACCTGCACCGGCCCCATCTTTGCCTTTAACCGCTTGAACCAGATAACAACTTGGTTTGCACCTCCGGCTCCCCATTGATTGAATAGATGTGGCGTAGCCATTTAGACATTGAGATGGATGGTTCTTTGCACAGCGTAATAGGTTGGGGGTGTTTGATGGACATGGATAGCATTACATTGTATAGGTCCCGGCGGTCCAAGGAAAAGATTGAGCAATCTGTTCATTAGATTAGTATTAGTGACGCGGGCGGATAGGAACGTCTCTTCCGCCTTCCCATACATATGGGTTCTTCTCTTCTCAATTGGATCTTATTTATCCCCATTCTCCAGTGGGCGCAACACGAAAGAAGAGCAGCCAATCTCCTCTTTGGTTTGGTGGGAGTTTTCCATCTAATCCCTGGAATGGAATTAGTTCGCTGGAGCGGTGCCTGGGCCCCTGTAAGTGTTTTGCTGAGTCTGCAGAGCCTGGAGGTTGCTCTAATAGTTCCAGTTTGATCCCGCCTTACAAGTGATAAATCGGGCACTAAGGTATGGCAGATTATCTTCATGATCATCGAGGAAACTCTGGAAATAGAATGGAAGGAAGGGTGCTGGGCGCTTTCTTTATACAAAGAAATCTAGTCATCGGATTGTTCGGTTGGTTCCATTCCAATGCTTTATCCGTGGATCTCGTTCGAATAAGGATGGTTCCAATGCTTTATATCGTTCGAATAAGGAAATACGCCTACTCAGGTATTTACCTCGAGCCGTAGCAATCAATCTCACTTCAATAGTCGATGCCAGTGGAATAAACTTGTCTAATGTTGGTGTAATAACCACCCTAATATGGGTACCGAAAGAATGTAATATAATAACCCTAATATGGGTACCGAAAGAATGTAATATCGGGTGGTTCTTCCTGACAGTAAAGTAAATATACTCCATTGAAGGAGCTCACAAAATGGCATACTAGTGCCAACTTCCTCTTTCGCCTTCTCTCACTAACCCTTCCTTTCAAAGGTTATTTGTCGGAGCATCCCCACTTGCAAGGCAGCTCTCGAACACGATAACATAATATGAAAGCACGAACACGAGAACTCAAATATATAATATGAAAGCACGAACATAATCACATATATGATATGAAAGCACTATTATTGAAAGCACTTAGAGGACGGCTGGCATGTTCACCTGGGACTGGGAAGATCAAACCCATGTTCACCGAGGTCAAATCATCCATCCCGAACATAAAGGAATAACCGATCAATAGAATAACATAGCCAATCTCATCTTTGGTTTGGGGAAACTACTTATTTGAAAACATAACTGCCCAAACTGCCCTAGAGCCCGAGTGGAGGCTGCTCTGTTCAACCTATGTATGGATCTATGACTTACAATATGCACTAACGCGGCTGGTCAAATCGAACCATGTGAACCATGTGACACTTACTTCGTCAGATCGGGCGAGGATCCAAGATATTCAGAGATTAATACGGGCGGGATAAATGGATTTTGGTTCACCCGGTCGACTTAGTGAGATTGGACGTTACTATCAGTTATTAGCGTTGGTTCGGGACCTTAAAGTTATATTGGTTGCGGTACGACCTTGACTGCCAGCTTCGGATCTTTGCTAAACTATGAAAAGTGGGGTTTTCTTTTCGTCGCAATGACGCCGCTACATATATATATATGAGATGCCAGGGCAAGTTGTCGGTCTATTGTGGCTACTGAGCTGTGCGGAGTTGAGTTGAATAGCGGCTGCTTCCTTCGATCTGGCTACTAATAAATCCCATTCGGGTCTTTTACCCATCTGCCGCGGAGGGGGGAACCAACCTATGCCCCCTCCCTCGATTTTATTAGTAAGTAAGCCCCTAGACAGATAGTAGGAAATACAGATAGATAGTAGGAAAGATAGAAATACAGATAGATAGTAGGAAATACAGATAGTAGGATATATAATAGAAAAGAGAGTAGGAAATTCGAGCATGAAATCGAATGCCCGGGATCTCCGCCTTAAATGAAATTGGAAACTGCTGCACTCGGGTGAACTTTATTTGGAACAACGGGCGGGCTATCTCTTAACTCAATCAACCAGACCTGTCGAAAGATGTGAGTCACTCGAATTGCTTGCCGATGTTCATCGCTCTTTTTTCTGGTTACTTACCTGCCATCCAAGAGAATAAGTCGCTTAAATGATAGAGTCGCTTAAATGAAATGCGTCGTTACTGAAAAGCCTTATCTAGACTGTCTCTGGGGGGCGTCGTAGAACCAGAGACTTGGGAAAGACCCTAGCCCCTTAGGAACCCCGTTAAGGTAACCCTTTCCCGTAAGGGGGAAAGAAATCGTTACAGACATAATCTCTATCTATCCGGGAATCAATAACTCTCCTCTAGGCTAGGTTACTCTCCCGCCTATCTAACTAATCAAGCGGAATAGTCGCCAACTCTACACTCATTTTCTAACCACCCTGAGCCTTCTAGCTCAGTCAGGTTATCCTTTTCTTTAGCACAACTACCTCATTATAAAGGTCCTATTTTACATCTTTATTGGAAGGAGCTCATTAGGGTCAGTGCGGTAAGGTTTTTATAGTAGAATATATACCTTTAAACATAAACAAATTGGTAGGTGGATAAAAGTACATGTACTAAACCAAATATCACTATGTATACATCCATGCTGGTCGTTCGAATCCTATGGTTATTGAAGTGCAACGATATATAAAGCGATAGGAATAACCTGGTGTTTTTGAAGGAGATCCAGAGCCTGATGATCGTGATGATAATCGTGATGACGATGTACGTGATCGAGATAGGGATTGTCAAGAGCGAGACCCGGCATAAGTTTCTTCTGTAAGCTCCAGTAGCAGTACCAACGACACCAGTAGCCAGTGAGCCAGACAAACCGGAAAGTAGCAAGCCAGCTACCAGCCAACCAAAGCCAGCTAGGCAAGCAGCATACCTTCCATCTCGAGACCCAGATCCAGAGCCAGACCCATAGCCAGCAGGACCAGCTTAAGAAGCAGAGATAGAGACAGAAGTAGCTACTAGAGCACGAGCAAAGGTAGCGGGGGGAAAGGCATCGTAAGCTTAAATAGCAGAGCCTATTTCATTTCCAGTACCAGGTCCAGATGAGGAAGTAAATCCGGCAGCACCACCGCCTATTGAACCAGCAGCAGTAGGGGTCACAACTGTAGCTTCTCCAGTTCCTGGTCCAGCAGTAGCACCACCACTAGCAGCCATTGATGTATATAAAGCAGAAGTATACTTTGCACCTGCCCTCGCACCTGCATCAGCACCATCACCAGTAGAACCATCGGTGGAACCCTCAGTAGAGCAAGCAGCAACAGCGGTAGGGCCAGAGGTAGAGGCAGCTAGAGCAGCAGAGACAAAGGTAGCGTCGATGGACGCAGATCGAGATCGGGATGAAGAGCCGGGTGTTCGGAGGGGATATTATTATGTTCCGGATCGAAAGGAAGAGCCTAAGTTTAGTGATCGGAAGAAAGAGTCGGATGCTTGAGCTGAAGAGCCTGATGCGAGTCTGATGCTCGTAAGCGAGATGAAGATTCTGATGCTCGTGGTAGAGAGCCAGATTCGGATGTTCATTATAAAGATTGAGATTATCGAAAGGAAGAGTCGGATGATGTTCCATCCATATGCTCCGGATGTTCCAGATCGAGATCCAGGCCTTCGTAAGCGAGCCAAAGATCCGGATAAAGAGAAAGATCCAGTACCAGGATAAGATCCATCCATTGAAGCAGCACGAGTAGCAGTGAAAGGTCCAGCAGCATTCTGACCAGTTGGAGATCGAGACCCCGTAACATACATATACGGTAGCATATCCAGCAGCAGAAGAAGCAGTTCGAGATCGATAACTAGCATCAGTCTTTGATCCAGTTGAAGTACCTGTGGAAGCGTCCGTTTAAGCACCACCACTAGCAGCTAAAGGAGCTAAGCTACCAGTTCCAAGTCCAACAGCAACAAAATGATATTCTTATTTTCATAAAGCAGTACGTATAACACCATTAGCAGCAGAGAAAGCATCTAAGCTATCAGTAGCAGAGGAAGTGCAACAATCTCCACGGGTGTAGGTTCTAGGTCAAAGACTCGGTCAATTCGCTATACCTTTACTTCCGCTGGTGAAACTCCTTGCCCTCAGAAGCGCAAGCCCCTCCGGGACCTTACATTGGCTCTCTATCTGGCTCCGATGTTTACTATTGAACTCAATCTGGATCCCAAACTGGTCCATAAACACTTTCTTTTGCCCCGCTAGCTCACGAGCAAGCAATCTCTACCGCCAAGCTGTCCTTCCCTCGCTCAAGCAATCGAAAGAACAAGCAGTAGATCTTCCATTGCTCAACATCATACTGCACTGTCACCTAGTAGCGCACCTACCCCCGTCATCGCTAGCTCCCGCCACCGCTCAACATCACTGCTACTACTGCTATCCAATGCAACTGATTAACAACTTGAACTTATTAACCACTAACAATGATTAACCAAGACTGATTAACCAATACCTATGATTAACCTACCTTTAGCTAGGGCAATAGAGCTCGTTGTTTACCTCTCCCTTATGGTCGAGCGGCCTTACGGCTGATGGCGGCGATGGCGGCGATGGCGGCGATGGCGGCCTTAACAGTCGAGCCTGCTTGCGCATCCTTATGGTCGAGCGAGAAATCGATGGCGGCGATGGCGGCCCTTAAGGTCGAGCACCTAAAGGTCCTTATGGTCGAGCCCCTACCGGTCCTCTCCTCTCCCTCTCCCTTATGGTCGAGCACCTAAAGGTCCTTATGGTCGAGCACCTAAAGGTCCTTAACAGTCGAGCCTGCTTGCGCATCCTATTATAGCATTTTCTCTTGGCGGAGGTTTTTCAAGATTCCCCTCCTCTCCTCTCCCTAATGGTCGAGCCCCCTAAAGGGTCCTTATCAGTCGAGCCCCCTAAAGGGTCCTATTATAGCATTTTAAGGAGGCGGAGGTTTGAGCCTGCCTTGCTTTCCAATGAGATTAGGATCCAAAGGGTAAAGGATGGGTGTGTTAGGCCACGAACAGCTTGGCGGAGGTTTTTCTTCCTTGATGCTTATTGGGTGGGGGCGGTGGTCGAGCGTTCGTTGCCTCTCCCAGAGGTCGAGAGTTCGACAGGCTCACCCTCACCCTCCTATTTTTCCATTTTAGGATGCGCAAGCAGGCTCGACCGCTAGGGAGAGGAGGCGGAGGTTTTCACATCTTTCCCTCTCCCCCTGGTCGAGCGTTCAAACCCTACTAATTTGGCCATTTCAGGATGCGCAAGCAGGCTCTCAATCTAGGGAGAGGAGGCGGAGGTTTTGAAGCGTAATGACATATATAAGAACGGTGATAGTGACTTGCGTGAAAGCGATATGGTGGTAGTTATATATGAGCATGTGGTAGATTAGGTTCAGTCAGTTCCTTGCTTTCCTAACGTCAAGCAAGCACTACGTTCCTTGCTTTCCTAACGTCAAGCAAGCACTACGTTCCTTGCTTTCCTAACGTCAAGCAAGCACTACGTTCCTTGCTTTCCTAACGTCAAGCAAGCACTACGTTCCTTGCTTTCCTAACGTCAAGCAAGCACTACGTTCCTTGCTTTCCTAACGTCAAGCAAGCACTACGTTCCTTGCTTTCCTAACGTCAAGCAAGCACTACGTTCCTTGCTTTCCTAACGTCAAGCAAGCACTACGTTCCTTGCTTTCCTAACGTCAAGCAAGCACTACGTTCCTTGCACTCGGAAGCGCAAGCCCTCCGGACCTTTATTACTCTATTTTATTCACTTTGGTTCGGGTCTAAAGAAAGACGACCAGCACTCCATTAGCATGCCTTGTCCATGTGATATTATAGGTCATACAGGTAGCATGCACTGGGCGTAAGGGTAAGGTCAAGGGGTTCATAGCATGCCTCCCCTGTTCTTCTTGGCTGAAGCAATAGGTTCTAAGTCAGGTTGGGTGTATCTAGGTGGGTGGGTAGGTCTCAGCAGTTCTAATTGAATAATCGTATCGGCAAGGCTCCTCGGCGGGAACATGGTACAAACAAGAAGGTAATAGGTGGTACCCATAAGAAGAAATAAGGTACGGTATGAGGTGAAAGTCTAAATAGAAGAGCTCGTGCTGTACCCCCAACTCCTGGCTGAATCAATGGGTGGATACGGGCAGGCAGCACACTTGATAAAGAAAGGTGGGATTAAGGCAGTAGTAAGTCAAGGTTCGGAAGGCAGGGGCGTAGCGGTAGTCATAGTGGTACCAGCATATTTCAGCAAGTGTGATGATTCCAGGTCTGCCTGTGAGTGCTGTCAGGAAGGCGGTCAAGCCAACAGCTCTATGTGAAGTGCTTCCATCCCATGACTAGGAGAAAACATCCAAAAGATATAGTAGAACACGAGGTAGTTAGTAAGCGTACCTGTATGATACACTCCACTATATACTGGTTTACCAATGAGTTATCTAGATCAGTTTCATCCGGATTACGACACACTATACCACCCTAGATTCATGGTTCTACTAAGAGATTTTATATCGTGTCCATGATAAAGCAATAAGCTTAATTATTCTATGGAGATGTTATGATTACAGTATGCCGTAAGTTAGTGTGCAATGCTTATGATTACACTTGTTTCCATTCTACTAGCGATTCCGCTATCTTTATATGTCATCAATGCCAATCTTGTTACGCGTATCCTTAGCTATCTCTCTGCTCTATGCGGCAGTCATCTGTTACAGTAGCGCACCTTTCACTCATCTAAGCTGCTGGGCTAGGACTATTTACTGGGTTGATTCACGCGACTACAGTAACACAATCAATGCAAGTCTTGCTATTTATTGCTGCAGCTCTTATTCTTCTGCCATGATCATCTGTAGTATCTGGATCGGCCGGGAACATGCTTATCTCGTATCTGCAATCCCAGTTCACTCTGATGGGTGCAACTTATCTACTAGCAAGTGCCGATCTCGTATCTATGTATCTAGCAATCTCACTAGAAAGCTTAGGTGTATATATTCTAGCTGCATTGTATCCAGACTCTTCATCTCGCTTACGAACGTCAGGCTCTGGCTCTCGATCTTCGTGTGCTTCAACGTGTGCTGGATCAACAGAATCCACTTATGCTTCATCAACGGCTTAACCAATTGCTGAATCAACCGAATCTACTAACTAACATATCGTTCAGGGCTGCTGCTGGATAGACTTAAACAATTGGATCAACGGGAGAAGGTGATGCCTAAGAAGGGCCTACTAAACCGTACTAAACCGTAGTAAGGATGGCCTACTAAACCATACGTTGGGTGGTTAAGGTGGTTAGTTCCCCATGTGTTGGGACTTACTATCATCATGTATCGGTGGTGGCTAACTATCATTTGGTATTGGTTTTCTATCATCATTCGGCCTATCAAGTGGCTATTCATCCATGGGCTCCGAGGAACTCTAATTCTCCTAATAGTTATTCTGCTAATAAGAGGGATAATTGGATTTCGGCATGCATGGATGAAATCTGAAGGAGAATTGAATGAAAGAATGAATCGCAGCACAGCCTCTTATTAATTAAGACTTGAACGATTATGAATTATTCGCTCTCCGCGTTGCTTTGATATTATAATACTTGAACGATTATGTTGTAGTCGCGACATATAAGTGGAATGCTATATATAAGTGACTGGAATCGGCAGCAACTTCTTATTTACCACAATCATTATATTAAGTAAAAGGCGCGATATGTTAGTGGAATTAAGAACTTCAAATTCTGGATCGAAAAAAAGAAGGTCCGGAGGGTCTTGCGCTTCCGAGTGCAAGGATAAGCCGACCGGCCTACATTACCTGTCTTGTCTGCCGCTCGCTACGCATTTATTTGCCTCCTATCCCTTTCATTACGAGAACCAGTAGCTCCGCTACCAGGTTGTTTCCAATTCATGTTCCCATTCATGTTGTCCCCGTTAAGGTTGCATGCCTTACTATAGCAATTCTCATCATCCGGGTGGGGTCTACGGTGATAAGCTATATTAAGATTCAGATGCTCGGTAAGATTCATATGCTCGTGATTCATATTCGGACCCAATTAAGAATAGCTCGAGATTATGATTTTAGAGAACGAGCTGAAGTACCATATCAGAACAGAGGCTACTGAGTGTGGGTGACCAATTATTCCCCTCCTACTTATAGAAAGGCATTTCTGAAGGGTAAGGGTAGGGAAAGGGTATAATAGGTTAGTTCAGAGGCTGCCTGGCAGAGGTTAAGGAAAGATGGAGGCATAGGTTGTTACAAGGCTAGTCCCACCAAAGTATGTATGGATGAGGTACCCAAGGAAGGAAGGAAGATTGTAAGGATGGTTCAAAGAATAAGGTTGAAGAGGTTGGCTGAGGTTAAGTCCCCAAGGAGTAAGTGGAGTTTCCCAAGGATGAGGTATGAGTATGGAGAAGAGTTGCTGTATGAGTATGAGAATTGCTAGGTTAAGCCTGCTCTCTTACCTGCCTCTTTCGAGCCTCTCATTCCTTCCCAGTTCATAAATACCTCACTTAGGTGCTTGGTCTAGCGAGGTCTCAGTTGGCTGGTGGCTAAGCTGGCTCTTATTTCTCCTCGTAGCCTATAGGCCTTCTACCTTTCCCAATCCTTACCTGAGCAGAGCTCTTTGAGGGAAAGAAATATAGGAGCGAAGCCAACCCACCCGGTAAGAAGAGATCTCCATCAACCGGAAGTCATTTGTTTAGTGTCTCCCTACCTCCTTTGCTCCCTTGGTAGTGAATGAAGGAAAGGACTACCCGCCCCACACCGAAGAAAGGAAGGAAGGCGGCTCCTTCATTGGATTGTTCGGCCTGGGAGTTGGGCTCCTTCCTACTAATAGAGATGTTGTTAGCAGTGAGCAGGGGAGCAGGACCAGTTGAGCAGTAGAGTAGTTGAATCGGTCGTACCATAGTCTATACAATATGATAGATGATGCATGATAGATGGCACAAGGGAATCAAATAGTATCCTGTTGGGTGGGCGGGGGCGTTTGTCGAGCTTGCTTGCGCATCCTGAATCGTATTGGCAAGGCTCCTCGGTGGGAACAATAGGTGATAACCAACCCAGAAGGTCATAGTGGTACCAAGAAGAATTCATAAGGTAAGGTAGTAGGGTATAGGGTTCATAGTAAGAGTGCCTGCCTGCAAAAGAGACTGAGTAAAGGTAAGGTAAGGTTTGATTTTATACGTAATACTAGGAAGAGGGGGGGGGCTGCTTACCGAGAGGAACTATTCGGTGGGCCCACGCATATATATAGGCCGATGTGCTTTGCTGACCTGAGTAGAGAATCTCCTTCCGTCTGACATATATGGATGAGTGCTAAACCGCTACAAAGGCCATTTGAACGCGCTGTGCTGTATGGCCACTTTCACCTTTTTCAAGTACAACGGGTTCTCCTTGCTAATAAGTGCAATTGCTAAAGCATGAGGTGGGATATTGATTTCTTTATTTCAGTGCTGGCCTAGCCTAAAGGGTACTTGATGGTTGCATTAGTGATTGAATGGGTTCCAGGAAGGCAAGGACTGGGGTTGGGCAGTAGTGTAAAACAGTATTCTAATGGTGGCATGGTGAATATTGAGGAGGGGTGTCCCTCTCTAACTGAACTAGCTTCCTTCCAGCTTCTCCCTACCAGCTTCCTTCGATTGAAGTTCTTCCCACCTTCCGAACCCACCATCGCCCTTTTAGATAGCTAGCTATGCAGTTCCAACCCTTTCGAATGCTTCAAATGAGTTCTTCCAGTCATTCTTTATGTATGTAATAACACAAACAGATTCTCAGAAGTAGTGGTATCACGGATAGAACCAGCATTCAGTAAAGTGTGTTGCAAGGATGGGAAATTCATAAAGAAAAGACGGGGCGTGTCAAGATGATAGAGAGTGCGGGCCTATCGAGATGGGAAATTGACTAGTTCAAGGGTGGCATTGGTTCACATCTTTCTAATACCAGAGCTAGCCCACCAAAGTCCTAAGGTCCTAAGCCAAGCCATCCCAACATCATATGGTTCTATATAAGCAACAGGATCAACAACTGGTACGTATGCTGGTAAAGCTGGACCAACTTATGCTGCTGGGTCTACGTATGCTTAATCTACTTCTGCTTGACCTGGTTCTGCTGCTAGATATGCTGCTGCTGGGTATGGATATGGATCTGCTACTTGTGCTGGTGGTTTTAGGTAAACAACATATGCTAGTGCTGGATCAATGGCTTAATCAACGACATCAACTTCTGTGGCTATATATACTGGCTCTGCTTCTGGTGCATCTGGACCTCGATCTGGAACTACTGATCCTACTACGGGTAATGGATTTGGAACTGCTTCATCGACTGGATCTACCGGATCGACTTCTGCTACTGGACCTGGATCTGGATCACGATCTGGAAATAACACTACTGAATCTACTGCTGAATCTACAGCTGCATCAAGGTAGCTAGCTGGGCTTGGATATGCTAGTGCTCGTGCTACTTTTCGTGCTGCTTCAACAGAATCCACTACGGCTGCTGCTGGCTATGGCTCTATATATGCTACTGAGTCCACTGGGTCAACTACAGGCACTACTGCTTTTGCTCCTGCTAACCTTGCTTCTGCTGCTTAAACTCGCTAAATAATAGAATATGCAACTGTTGCTCCTGCTACCTTAGCCACTGGTGGTGCCTCTGCTTGCTTTGGTGCCTCTTCTTCTTTCACTGGCTCTGTTCTACTGGGCTTTGTCCCCACCTATGCGCTTTTCTTTGCTACCTATGCTTATGCTCCCGCCTTCTCTATTGGGCGAAGTGAAGGGCCCGTATTGTTGAAAAGCTTAGGCACTCCTTTCATTTTGAGAGCCAGCCAGAAAGTGAACTCAATCACTAGCATCAGAAGCATGCAAGGATGGTTCACCTGAAGAAGAAGGGTGCGACAGCAGGCTCGACCAAAAGCCCACCACCCAATAAGCATCAAGGGCCCTATATTATTTAGGGGTCACTCACTATTCCGATGGTGAGGGTGCGTTAGTACACTCGACTGTCAAGGAGAGGGCCGGCAGGGTGAGGACCGACAGGGTGCGTAAGCACGCTCGACTGTTAAGAAGAGGGGCTCGACTGCTAAGGCCGCCATCGTGAGCCTGTCGAACTCTCGACCTAAACAACCAAAAACAATAGATACCATTGCCCCCATCCTTCAGTAGTACCAATCGTTTCAAAAGCAGTTGATCCAGACGCAGGTCAAGATCCAAAGCTAGTTGTTCATTCAGTTGACCTAGGAGCAAAGTCACCTAAAGTTAAGGCTAAGGTAGGTAGTTTAGGAAGCATCACCAGCACAAATTGAAGTCGCACCACCATCAATACCATATGAACTAGTAGCTTCGGTAGCTGCTGACCTAGTTGCTCCAGCAGTTGCATTTGACCGAGCAAAAGCGGAAGAATAGGCAGTTCGAAAGCAAGATCGTACCTCGGATGAATGAGCCAAAGGTGGGAGCTAGAGCATAGGTGGTATTATAGAAATAGACAAAGATTTCAGTTTCACTCACCATTGAAAACCTAGAAGCTCAGATCGCTGCAGTAAAGGCAACAGGGGGCTAACGGTATTGTCCACCAGTCTTTACGCTCGCAACTATCTAAGCGACTCGGTAAGGAGCTCCTATCTATATAAGCTAAGGGGTTTAGCCACTCTATGAAGGAAGTGGAGCAAGGACCGGTCTTATACCATACTATTATGTCCTTCAATACAAAGACCCTGTTGGAGTCCCTGCATCCGTCCCTTCGAGGAGTAGTTGCAGAGCCCACTTCATTTCGAGAACCACCAACGGCAATGCTAGTTGCATCTGAGTCAATTCGAGCAGATTGATTGGGAGAACCCGTGAATGTGCCGGTTGATTATGCTAATGACCCTGTTTTCCCAGAAGCAATTGAAGTAGCACCCGTTGAAACGCCCATTGAAGTTTACCTAACAGTTGCATCCTTTGAACCGGTTGTTGACCCAGAATCCGTTGATCCAGTTGCTTAGTCACCAGTCCCAGTTCGAGTGAGAGAGCCAGTCCCAGTAGTTGGGAGATATAGATCCCGTGTCAATATACTGAATGAAAGTTGATTCCGCAAAGGCAGGTGCAGAGAAAAAGGGCATGGCCCGTTCCATATCCAGATGCAGCTCGAGCAGATGTTACAGCTTCACCAATTGACTTCATTGATCGAGTCAAAGTAACGGATCCAAATCCAGCGGACCCTCGAGAAGCAATCTACGTAAAGCATATCTAGTTACAGAGTCAATTTCAGATCCTCTTGATTCAAATCCAATCGAAGCAGATTCAGTTGAACGAGATCGATAGCCAGCAGCAATTGGGGTTGCACCGGTTCATCCATTAATTCACTTGATCCATGTCCAGTAACGGCTTTACCACTACCACCTCGCTCAGTTCCAGTTCTATAAGTTCCAAATCGAGTATAATAACCAGCTTTTCTCTTGTTGAAGCAGACTTAGCGGACTCAGTTGATCCCACAAAAGCAAGGGTTGAAGAACCAATCGCAGGGGCAGAGGCATCCTTTATCATGATTGAAAGCCTGCACCTCACCCAATAGCATTCCTTCTGGCTGGATCGAGAGCAAATCTCAGTGCTAGCTTCTCTTTCATCTAGGGTTTAAGGTTTTCATTTCGGTCAATCGTCTCTCGAATCTATGACTCTATGTAAACGGTTACTAGTGGTTCCGGATCAACGGGTGAAACAACTGCTGCTATTGGGTTTCGATCTGGAAGTGATGACGAGGATGCCGGTTCAACTTCAACCGTATCAACCACTACTGATACTTGAGCTGCTGGGGGATCTTCTGCTGGTTCAAAAGAAACAAATGAAATTGATCCTACTTGGATCTAGAGCTAGATGTTGCGGATTCAGTGCTAGGTACAGATACAGATAAGGAACCCGCAGAGGAGGTCAAGGCAAAGGCAAAGACGGAAACAGAGGTAGAGGAGGCGGTTGACCCACTAACATCAGTGTCAGAGGCGGGTCCAGTTGGAGTGCCCTAACCAGTAGTTCCATATGTTTCGACAATAGCTTAGTTCCGACAATTGGAGATGTTCTAAGTAGAGATGTTTCAGCATATGCGCGTTTTCTAACATCCTATGATGCTCCTAGTCAAGTTGTTCCGATATAATACCCTACTAGCGATGTTCCGTCATTCCGTGTTGTAAGAGATGGGAGCAGAGGGAAATCTAGCTATAATGATCTAACTTTTCCAAGTTTTCGGCCAGGTGAGGTAGGGGAACCATTCATACGGCTTTCCATCTTCTTTCAGCAGTCGAGCATCTAAATCTCCGGTGGTCAAGGTTAAGCATCCGGCCACTTTCCACAAATAATCATCATCTTTGATCCTAAGCTAGCTGGTCATACGGGATATGCATTTGGATCTGCCCCCAGATAGAAGCCTACCTTGTCCCCAGATTCACATACTAGCCTATAAGAACAACTGACACTGCCTCCATCTAGAGGAGAACCACGTGGAGAACCACCTAGCGATGGATAGCCACCTAGTGATGGGGAACTACATAATAGATAGAGAACTTCCTAACGGCGAACTACCACATGAAGGAGAACGAGCCACCACATATGGGAAACTACCACCTAGGTTTTCACTAGCATCGGGCTTGGTATTTGGTGGAGATCAAATTTCCACTTAGACCTTCCTTTCACGCATTGAATATCCAGTTCTAGGACCACCTAAAGCAGAGACAGAGAGAGGCAAAGGCAATAGAGGCGGTAGAAACTGCAGCTAAGGCAGCTTCCGGACCAGGTGACCTAGTAGTGGCAGAGTCAGTAGCTTACCTTGTTGAACTACCTGAAGCACTAGGTTGGGTATGAGGTAGGATAAGTGAGTCTCAGGTAGGTGAGTAAAGGTGGGTTGTTAGAGTCAAAGAAAAGTGCAACAAGTAGGGCTCTTCCTCTCAAGCAGTTGGTAATTCTGAATCGTATCCTGGGCAAGGCTCGGCCGGAACAATAGGAATAGTGGCACCACCATCTGTCCTTCCTTTCAGCAAGTGTGATTCCTGTGAATGCTCTGCTGTCTGGAAGGCGGTCAAAAAGCTAGCTCTATGGGAAGCCCCGTCCGTCCAACGCTGTAAGTTTGGGGATTCCTAAGTGGGGTAAGTCGTAAATCTAGGTTGGTGGTAACACTTAAGTAATGCGAGTAAAGGTAGCAATGCTGTGCCCACGGACCCCACTAACTAAGCAAGCCTGCAATATCTAAGTTCAGATCAGCCGGTCGTCTATCAAAGTGGGTGTCCAGGTGGTTGGTAGCATGGTAAAACATTCATCCTTCCTTAGGTTGGTCGAGCAACTCAAGTTCCTCTCCTTAGATTGAGAGCCCCGTTGCCGGTTAGGGTTTACTTATTGCCCCACCCAATAAGTAAACCCTAACAGTCGAGCAACTCAAGTTCCTCTCCTCTCCTTATCAGTCGAGCCCCCTAAAGGGTCCTTATCAGTCGAGCCCCGTTGCCGGTCCTTGATGCTTATTGGGTGGTGGGCTTATGGTCGAGCCTGCTTGCGCATCATGACTGGAAGAAAAGTGAAAAAGCATAATGACATATATAATGAGATATCTCTTTGTATACGATATTAGGTATGGATCGATTATGAGAGCCTAAAGCGTAAGTAATGACATATGCCCATAGCAGCATTGTCGAAGAAAAGAATCAGAAATGCATAATGACATATGCCCAACATTGTTCGCTAAAGCGTAATTACGTATATAATTCATGACCAGCAGCACGATCCCCAGGGACGTCCTAATAGGGGCGAGGAGCAAACGAGCCGCTCTAAATACCCCCACTAACCAATAAGTCATTAAGAGGGCGAGGGTGGAAACGCGAAGTGTCTTGTTTAGTTCAAAAACGCCGCCCAAAGTACTTCTACGCGAGGTAGGTCTCCGGCGTTTGCTACTAGGATGCGTAGCTTGAAACCTTCGACCTTGAGTTACTTATTGGGTGGGGGGCCGAATCTGGAAGGGGGAAATAGCTCAGTCGGTTAGAGTGCTGGTCTGTCACGCCAGAAGTCGCGGGTTCGAACCCCGTTTTCCCCGATCATGCCAAGTGGCATGAATAAGGTTGCGAGCTTCTCCCTTCCCTTTGGTCGGCCTGCCTGTAGGCTAGGCTCCTCGATCCCTACCTACAGATATGATCCTAACCAACCCTTATATAACAGACAGATATGATCCTGATTCACCCTTCTCATTTATTGCCCCTTCCTTATATCTATATATTAGAGAAGTAGAGGGCTGTAAAACCCTCACCATATGAATAGTGAGTGTGCTTACGCACCCTCTCCCCTCCTCTCAAATAAGTAACCAAAGGCAGTCGAGCGTGCTTACGCACCCTCACCATATGAATAGTGAGTGTGCTTACGCACCCTCTCCCCTCCTCTCAAATAAGTAACCAAAGGCAGTCGAGCGTGCTTACGCACCCTCACCATATGAATAGTGAGTGACCCCTCACCATATGAATAGTGAGTGGCTCCGCCCCTCTCCTTGACAGTCGAGCCCCTACCGGTCCTCACCATATGAATAGTGAGTGGCTCCGCCCCTCTCCTTGACAGTCGAGCCCCTACCGGTCCTCACCATCGGAATAGTGAGTGGCTCCGCCCCTAAATAATATAGGCGATGGCGGCCTTGACAGTCGAGTGTGCTAACGCACCCTGCAATCCTTATCCCCGATCTGATAAACAGAAGCATATCCTTCTGAGCAGTTACACAAGGTGCGAAGCCGCTTGTTCTTCCGAGAACAAGGTTCCTCCAAATCCTCCACTCTACTCTCAACCCTTAGATCCGGATCTGGCGAATTTGCTGCAGGAAGATTCTTGCCCACACTAACCCTTGGATCCAGCTCTGGTGATTCTGCTGCAGGAAGATTCTTGCCCACACTAACCTTTGGATCCATACCCATGCAATCAGATCCAGAGGGACCATAAACTTGTCGATCCAGTGTGGAAGGAGAAGCAGCACTAGGGCTTTTCCTCTTTAGGGTGACCTTAGCCCTAGACGGGCATTCCCGGATCAAATGACCGTGAATCTTGCAGTAATTACATCTAAATGGAAGCTTTTCGTAATCCAAGATCTGAGATCACTGCTCACCTTCACATTCAAAGAGAATCTCTTCTGGAAGCCTTCCATCCAGCGATCTCTTGACCAGAATCCTCTATTTAGCAATAGAGCGGCCTTACTAACCTTAAATGTTTGTTAGAGAATCAAGCCATTCTTTCCCCCTCCCTTCCGAGGCGTATCAAGACTCAGATTGGGCAAAAAAAAGACCTTAAGAAAGATAGGTAACTCCCGAAGAAAGATGGGTTGCTCAATCCAATCCTCCTTCACTCACAAGATTCTGCTAACGGTAATAAGGAATTACCTTTAGTGATCCCGGAAGCAGTACATCACCGAACTATAGCACATAACGTATCTCTCTGGTTCTGCTTGCGAACAAGGCATTCGTGGTTGCTGCTCCTATTCTATCTTCCTCCCCTCCCTCCCAACACTAACTCATTGATTGCTCGGGTTACTTCAATTCCGCACAAACCAAAATAGCAACTCTTCCGTCTTCGGTGGCTTAGCGGTCATTCCTGGTTTTCGAGTGAGTGGGGGCTGGCTTTCAATTCAAGATGACGGGCGGGATCGAGAATCACCGCTAAAGGGTCCCATAAACTATGTATAGAAGTCTCATATACGTCCGTAGCTTTACATTTCACCCACTCATCACCCCCAAACTGATTCCGTTAGATCCGAGTTATACCGCTATAGCTGCTCTATTTGCCCGAAGTCGTGTGGACCAGTAAACGTGATATTTGTTCTGTGGTCTATATTGGTTAGTGGGGACGGGGCAGAATCGTAAACCTTGTTCATTCAATCGGAAGATGTTCCCACAACTAATGGATTTGCTACCCCAGCTGGGGTGGGAGAAATATGTATGTATGCCTGGTGATGGATTGGGCTGTCCTTAGCACGTGCATGGTATTTCCCATCCCCCGCCGCATTCAACCTTTTCCCATTCGGGAGCATCCCACCTTCTACTTCACTTATGCCCACCCATACCTGGCTTAGTTGAGATGCTCAGCCCACGCACCCCGCATCTGCACCCCAACCTCCCCTTCTGTAGTTAACCCGCGTAGTCATCCATACCTATAATCCCTCCGCTAGTCATCGCTTAGTTCTATCACCTAGCTTACTCGGTTGGGATTCATCACGGGACCCATTCTACATTTCGAATGCCCACGTACCGCATGCCTTAGCACCTATAGATATGCATGCTCTATATGCAATTGATCTTCACCAGCGGAACTAGCTCTTTGCCCAGAAGGGCATCCCCTTATCAATGTTGAATTGAGAAATCAATGTGACGGGGTTTTTAATACGTATATAATATCAAAGTGTTATCACCTCCCAATCTTCTTTTTCTCTATTCCCATCCCTAATCCCTTACCTTTTGAACCGGCCCCCCTTCGGATGTTGTAGCTCTCTTCGACCTGCTCATGGCTAATCGATCGTGTATAGGTGGGGCGGGCAGACCGCTTCTTCCAACAATGGGAAGGACCATAGGAAGAATCGAACCATGGGAAGGACCATGACGAACGAGAGCAATGGGAAGGGAGCGATCTACAGGGCTATCACCTTCTTTCGGAGCGAATCGAACCATGGGAGAAACCAATCTACGTCTACGAAGCTAGCACCTTCTTTGACCAGATCTTCCAACCTTTCCAAAGTCGGAACCGGAGAGAGAGAATAGCCTCAACTCGATTTCGGGGGAAGAACGAAGCAACGAAACACGGGCTGGAGTCGCTTCAATCAACACCCAGGAACAGGAACAACTGGCAAATGGGAAGCTTTCGCACGAAGATGTTCTAGCGGTTATTTCCTATTGACGAATGACCTAGATGCCCGGTGCTGCGCTATGGATAGAAACAACTGATACACCATAGGTTGACCCGACCATTTCTATTCCGGCCGCTTCCAAAGGCAAAAGGCCAGGGATCTAGACTATTGAGTAGGGAACGAAGTGCAGTGAAATAGGTCCCTTCTTTGAACACAGTGGATGCTGCGCGCATAATGCTACATGCGAGTCAGAACGCACCTTTTGTTCGTTGTTCAAGAAGGACTAACGCTATCTGAACTCAAGGATTTGGGGGTTCGGAATTCAGTAGTTTGAAGCGGCTCCGATTGGAAAGGTTGAAAAGATAGATAGATAGATGGATGGGAAATGGGCAGAGCCATTCCATCGGGTTGTAGAGATCTCGACCTCCCTCTCTTTCGTAAGTGCCCGTCATTGAAGCACTGATCTTGGAGATAGGTTTACACATTTATGCATTGACCTCTCATATAGGTTATCTACCCGAAAATAAGAGATCTCGACGAACGGGATATCTTTGAAAGGGGTTACCTCTTCAGGAAGACGGCCCGGTCACCAACTCTTCTTGACCTTGTGGCCGGGTCAATATGATTCGGGATAAGGGACGGAGTCACTCACTATTCATATGGTGAGGGTGCGTTAGCACACTCGACTGTCCAGGAGAGGGTGCGTTAGCACACTCACTATTCATATGGTGAGGGTGCGTAAGCACGCTCGACTGCCTTTGGTTACTTATTTGAGAGGAGGGGAGAGGGTTTTCTCTCGCGGGAACGAGGCGGGCGGCTTCAGTGCACTCTTTAGAGGATATAGCTCCCAAATGAGGAAAAAGGCATGAAACAACTGAACGCACTTTTCTTCAAGATCTCGACCTGCCGGTTTCTACTTAGTCGAAATCGCATCCGCCGTTAGAAAGCCGATGGAATGGGAAGTCAAAATGGCCAGCAACAAGAAAGATCGGGGTTGCTCAACCGAGGTCTCTCTGCGGAAAGGTCTTGTATTAGCGGGGATAGGTGTCCATCATCTTTGCAATGACCTTTAAGATGGGTTAGGTCTTCAATGCACTTCCCCTTTGAAAGAAAAGGGACGGAGTCACTCACTATTCATATGGTGAGGGTGCGTAAGCACGCTCGACTGCCTTTGGTTACTTATTTGAGAGGAGGGGAGAGGGCATTTGATGCTCAAAATAGATCATACTCAAAACAAATAGTTTGATCCTGGCTTAGAACGATAGCGGGGTAGAGTAATTGGTCGACTCGTCAGGCCCATGACCTGAAGACTGCAGGTTCGAACCCTGCCCCCGCCTCCCAAAACGAGATCTAACACAGGGTCGATCAGTAAGGTCCTTTCTTTCCCAGTCCAGGCTTTCTTGGAGATGAGGAAGTGAAGACTTAAGGCGTATAACGTATTGACTTTGAGGTACGTAGTCGCTCGACCAAAGGGTGCGTAAGCACACTCGACTGTTAAGGACCTTTAGGTGCTCGACTGATAAGGACCTTTAGGTGCTCGACTGTTAAGGATGCGCAAGCATGCTCGACTGTTAACCCCCCAAACCAATAAGTAAACCCTAACCTTTAGGTGCTCGACCCTAAGGATGCGTAAGCAGGCTCGACTGATAAGGACCCTTTAGGGGGCTCGACTGATAAGGAGAGGAGAGGACCTTTAGGTGCTCGACTGTTAAGGACCTTTAGGTGCTCGACCCTAAGGACCTTTAGGTGCTCGACTGTTAAGGATGCGCAAGCATGCTCGACTGTTAAGGACCCTTTAGGGGGCTCGACTGATAAGGAGAGGAGAGGACCTTTAGGTGCTCGACCCCAGGTTTACTTATTGGGTGGGCCAATAAGTAAACCCAAGAGGGAGAGGAGAGGGAGAGGAGGGAAAGATGTGAAACCCTCCGCCATCTTACCGGTCCTATTTTGAGTTTGATTGATCTAGCCGGGAGCAGAGCCTACCTTACGTCCGCCTTATCTGAGGCTGCCTAAGGGTCCTGACTTACAGGAGATCATAGCCAGCAGTCTGAGCCATATTCCCCATGCTTGCCTTGGGTGGAGAGATAGAGTCTTCTTGGAAGGGGGGGGGCTACTTGGCTTGGATACTTTTATAAGAGGCTCGGTTGGGCTTAGCTCCCCGGCTGGGCTGGACGCAGTCATTGTCAGAGGGTCCATAGCCAATAGTCGATCAGTACCAGGAGGTGGTATTCGCCAGTGGTCGTCGATAGAAAGTCTCACCCACAGGAGGTGCTCATTGCCAGTGGTCGCCGAGTGGGAGGACAAGGGGATGTCGAAGAAGGACAAGTAGAAAGACAAGACAATTGCTTTATTTTATAAACTTTCCACCCCGGGAAGTAAGGCAGCCAGCATTGGATTAGGAAGATGGAAGAACCCCAGTTGCCAACAGGCGAGGTTGAGCCAAGTTCCCCATCATAGCTAGACAGAAGTTCCCCTTCAATGGCCGATAGGAAGGAGAAGGAGAAGGAGTTCACTCATCGATACAACGAACAAGATTTAGTATATTACCATTTGACCCTCGTTCCCACCAGAGGGAGGATATTGAGCCATGTCTTTTTTTTCCATTATACAATCATTTCCAATAGCCTGTTTGGCGCTGATTAGCCTGCTTTACGCGTAGCTGCTGGCTCCTTTGCGCGTAGCTACTGGACATGGCTCTCGATCCCCAATGAAAGGATCCACTACAAAGGACTCTGCCACTGCATAGCTATGGATCTTTATATGTATCCGGATTTGAAACCTCCCCACCAGCGGGCCACGGCTCTCCAATAGGCTCTGTACCTCAATCTACGGGGTCTCGATCTCGATCCGGAAGGGGTATGTATGGCCTGTGCCTTCGCTCTACCCGCCTATGCCCCTGTAGTCTCTGCTATTGGTGGATCTCGATTTCGATCTCTAGCCGGGAGGTCCAAGTGGATATTTTCTCTAAACTGATGCTTTCACTCGGCCAACGAGGTAAACTACTCGATCTGGATCTGCTCTTGCCTCTGTGTCCTTTGCCTATACTGATGGTGGGTGAACTTCAATGGATTAGTAATCCTTCCTTTGTGTACTATTGGATGTCTGACATAGCTATGGTTTGGTTGATCGAGAGCCCAGGAGGGAGTCTTGTTCTCCAATTCATGTTGGAAACCCAGTTCTAGGGGCATAACTGGAAGCAACATGGATGGTAATAACATAAAGTCCAGGAACACGGACAAATGCCAGAACAGGGGTTTCAGAACCAATAAGGGATGCTGGTAATTCTTTCTTGTTTTTTTCTTTGAATTACACTTGTCTTTATTTCTTTATGGGCGACAAGACCTGCCTGAGTAGAGCTCCGGACCAGTCTTTATGGATGGAAAGTCTATTATTCCCCACCCTTAAATCAGTCTAACGGTTGCACGAAGTGTATAATTACTATCTACTTTCTTTCTTTACTTTAGAGAGTTAGCAGAAAGCCCTAATTCAATATACCTTTTGTATACTTACGGCCTTGTGACGAAGGTGGGGTGGGCGAGTAAGTGACGTTGGCTTCTCGGTATCATTCATTGGCCTCTCGGATACCTACCATACCTGGGTGGGGCTCCTTGGTATTCTTATATAGGCTGCTTTCTCCTCTAACCAGAAACTATTCACCCCTCACGAGCAGAGGTTAGATTTGGTTAATCTCGAAATGATCTACTTGGAATGATCGAAATGATCTAGTTATTGGTAAAACCCCCTCTTAATGCGACAATGTACCCCTCCTTCATCGGCAGACGTCTACCTGAGGCTCAACCAAACCTCCCTCCAAAGGTAGGTGTGGCATTAACTACATCATTCTCTCTTGTTAAAGGGAATACGAAGCGGAAAAACCATAAATCCTTCTGGAAAAGGGAGTGAGTTCGTACTGGATTGACTGATAGACGAGGGAACGGTCTTATACTATTTGAACTCTTCTAGCTGCTTCTTCTCTCCTAACCGAAAAAGGGAGTGGATCCTCGCATGCATCTTGGTCTCCTCTTGTTAGCACCCTACCAAAAGCAGAGTGAGGTAACCATACTATCTCTGATCGGGAAGAGTTTCAACACCATCTTTCATTAACTAACATATTGCTCCTAATTCATAATTGTGTCAAGTACTTATTCCTTACTGGGTCTTAGGTTATTGTCGAACAACCCGCTGGAATAGATAGAAAGGTGGGTAGGTGGGATCTCTAGGATCGCTGGATGGGTCTTACCTGAGCTCGAAGAGAGAGACCTTACCTTCTGCTCAGGCTTTTAGGGGAATAAATAAAGAAAACGCACGCAAATGTAAATTCAGCGGGTTATCACTCACCGGTATGAATGCTTCTGAATAGATTCTAAATTATTATCTTATATTATATACATATATATTATATATATATATTATATATATATAATATTATATTCTATTATGAATGAAATTAGAGTCTAATATCACCACTGGCCCATACTAACATATAGCTAAAGTGGCGATCAAATGAACGGAAACGGCCTTTCAGGGGCTTCTCACTCACCAGTCTGAATGTGTGGTCATCAGCCAATAGAGAGAGTGGGAGGGTTGGGATATTCGTAGCTAGGTAGGTGGGATGCCGTAGCCTGGCATGCTCGTAAGTAAGGTGTTATGCCTAGCCTGGTATGCCTGGCATGAGGAAGGTAGGCATGCATGAGGGAGGGTAGGCATGAGTACGCCCAGAGGATGGCATGCTCGTAAGTAAACAACATAAATGGCTCACTGTCATCTGGTGGGAACATGGAGCTCACGTGGCATAAAACGGAGTCAATAAACTGAATCAATACATAAGTTCCAAAACATCCAAGAATCCATCCAATAAGAAATCCTCCCATCGGCTCCAAAAATACAAGAAGGTATCGACTCTTGTATAAACTCTTGTATCGACTAGTGGAAACCTGGCATTGAAGCATGGAGTAGCGGCATCACCACCTGGGATCGGCACCTGGATCGACCGACTATCGGCGGCTAAGACTCCTGGATTGAAACCTGGATTGCGCAGCATCAACTCTTGGATCAACAGCATGAGTAGCGGCATAGAGTAACCAGCATAGAGTACAAGCATAAACACCTGTCATAATCAAGTGCATTTCAACCTACCTGTCATCGAGTGCATAAATACCTGTATCAGCACCTATCAGGCATTGCCACTTGGATTGACACCTACCTGGCATCGAACCTAGCATCGAACCTAGCATCGAGCGCATTGAAACCACCTGGCATTGAACCAACCTCCACTCCACTATAGTAAGTCAGTCGCCCTCTCTCTATTCTATCGTAACATGAATTATTCCATCTCATCAATCTTACATCCACTGAATTCTTCCACCTACCTAATCTTGGTACATATCAATCTTCCAACATCCTTAGATAGGGCTTCCAACATCCACTAAAGATTACAACTTTCTATACGTAACATGATGTGAATCGTTGTAAGTCAATGATACGTGATACAATCAGTCATTCATATCACTTATATAATAGATGGATCTCGACGATGGATGCCATTGCCATAGAGTGATGGCGGGGACCCAGATACAGATAGATATATAGGCCCGCCCATACGAAAGAAACAAATGAGACTCTTTTGAAACCTCTAAACTTCTCGTCTATCGTATCAATCATTCGTTGATAGATGGGGGGGCCCTCTCCCTCTGGTCGTTCGCACCTCGCCCTTATTGGGTCGGGCGAGGAAGGATGGCGACCCTTACTTATAGGAGGGGGATAACCCCACAAAATAGGCATATTTCTTCTCCCTTTGAACGTGGTACCTAGTACAAGCCATAACTAGTCAAAGCTCTGGAAAGATCAAGAGGTTTATTATAAGTGGGCCGGAATGCGACCGGCAGGGAGCACTAGCAGGAAGGAGATGGATTATTGGGGGACAGAAGACCCGGTAGACCTTGTGGAAGGAGACAGAAGACCGAAAGGAAGGAGATGGATTATTGAGAAGAAGGAAGATCCTCCACCCTAGTTATTAGCTGTACTTCCATCGGGAGCACTAGGAGCATTAGAAGTACTTACCTCACTTTCCCGAAGGGCCATATGAGCTCTACTATTCTATTCTTTGTAAGGGCTATTTATAGGAGCTATAAGGGCTATTTATAATCTCCCTATTTCTCCCTAGTTGCATGAGGTCTTCTGCAAAGCACGCCCCTTTGGACTACGGTTGAATTAGGTAAAGAAGATTGGCTAGCTCCAATTTGGGGTCAATATCGAACATTTGTGGCCTACAGAGATTGACCTTAATCATACTGGCCGGAGCGTATGGACCATATCAAATTCGTAGTTTATATTACAAGATGGTGACGAATTGCGATTGGTCTAAACCTTTGACCTCGTTCTACTTATTCAATGCCCGGTCCAGTCTGATTCTTTTGGGGCGGGCTCTATAACAGGCATAAGGCCTATCTACAATCGTACCCTTTGACTCTACCCGGTACTTACTTTCTTTCGGGTGCGCCATCCACACTATCCGCACTAGGTGCTACATGATATGGTTCCGAAGCGATCACATAAGGGTGATCGGTACCCGACTCGACCACTCAACTGGTTTCTGGCTCCACGCTTATTAGTTAGATGGAATAGGTGCGGATGAGTGAGAACAAAGGCAGGGCGGAATGAAACTAGTGCTCTGAAATGGAAGGATGTAACAACTACTATACCGGTATCTTTATGAACCAAGTACCCTTTGGGCCTTACTAACCTATTGATACTTAGGGGTGGGATTGACTTGAATCTAGCTCTTTCCCCTACCTACTAGGAACTGAAACTATGCCATCAGCCTATGAACAATACTTGACTTTCCACCCTTCACCTACGACCGAGCCTTTCCTGCAGACTCTTTATGAGGAACCTTTCACTTACTACCCTTATGACTGATACTTGCCTTCACCCTCTGAATTATACTTATCTGAGGAACCTTCCCCTTACAGCCACATTCAGTTCGACATGGTCAGTTCGCAGCCAGACGCACCAGCCCTTTAGGGGGGACCAACTTCCCCTCTTGGACTAGTACCAGGAGGCTTAACAGGATACAGACATGCCTCAAGTGGTTTTACCAAAGGTGTCGTGGCCGAAGTGAACCGGTGTGGGGTAGGATATGGTGCCTTGCTTATTTTGTTTGTGTTTGGATCTTCACTTATATAATGTAATCATTGGAATATACTTGAAAAAAGAATACCTAGACCCCCGATACTCTGCCCTTGGGACCTCCATACCTGGTGGGACCATACTTACACTCTTCCTTAGGAACCTAAGAATCTTACCTATGCCTTGGGAATAGCCTTCGGAACAGACTTCAACTCTGCCTTGGGAACCTAAGAATCTTACCTATGCTTTGGGTGGGGCTATCAGAACCTCAGACCTACAGACTTTGGTGGTGGGACTACCCTTGGTGACCTATGCCTCCAGCGGTAGGACTATTTCGCTTATTACCTCATTGGAAACATCCTCAACCTAAGCCTTTGGAACCTATGCATCAGACCTACAGCCTGGGGTTGCCCTTGGGAACCTCAGACCTCTGAACGAACCTTGACAGCCTACCCTTGACAGCCGCTTACCGAAACAGAGTGGATGGAATAAGCCCTGTCGTTTGAGGAAGGTGGGTGCGTGGGTCAACGAGTCCACGAACCAACGAACGATTGGATTCACTAGTATGCCGCCTGGTCGTGAGGAGTGGCCCAAGGATACAATAAAGCCCAGTCGTGTGAGGTGGGTTGGTCACCGATACTTATTGGTTACTTGCACGATCTACAGGATAATTTCATTAATCCGGGAAATGAACACGAGTAGGGAATACTACAGTACTACGCTTCACCCCCCTGGTGATTAGCCGACCTAGGGAAGTTTTCTCCTCCGTAAAAGCAATATAAGGGAAACGAAGAAGAGCTCACCCCCTGCATTACAACATGCCGGGACGGAGGAAGCCAGATGGATCGATGGCTGGAAGGCTTTATGTTTTGGATGGGACATCAGACAGAGAGCAGAGTTTGGATGGATGGGTGGGAGGGCTAGCATTCAATACGATTCCCTTCAGTTGTTGATACGGCGGGTGGACGTGATGACCCGATGATGGATTGGGTTGGCCGTTGATCCATATCTGATATGCTTTCTGTTCGATTGCCCAATGATCCGAAAGGTTGGGAAGTTGAACAGAAAAGGTTGAATGCTTGTACGAAGAATATCCAAATATCTCATTATATATGTCATTATGCATTTCAATTGACTTATTGGGTGGGGGCGTTGCTCAATATTCCAAAACCTCCGCCACGGTCAAATGGCCAATCTCGTAGGGTGCCCCCGGCAGGGTGAGGTACGAACGCTCGACTAATAAGGCCGCCATCGCTCGACTGTTAAGGATGCGCAAGCATGCTCGACTGTTAACCCCCCAAACCAATAAGTAAACCCTAACCTTTAGGTGCTCGACTGATAAGGACCTTTAGGTGCTCGACTGTTAAGGAGAGGAGAGGATGCGCAAGCATGCTCGACTGTTAAGGACCCTCACCATATGAATAGTGAGTGACCCCTCACCATATGAATAGTGAGTGGCTCCGCCCCTCTCCTTGACAGTCGAGCCCCTACCGGTCCTCACCATATGAATAGTGAGTGGCTCCGCCCCTCTCCTTGACAGTCGAGCCCCTACCGGTCCTCACCATATGAATAGTGAGTGGCTCCGCCCCTAAAGAATATAGGGCCCTTTAGGGGGCTCGACTGATAAGGACCTTTAGGTGCTCGACCCCAGGTTGACTTATTGGGTGGGCCAATAAGTAAACCCAAGAGGAGAGGACCTTTAGGTGCTCGACTGTTAAGGACCCTTTAGGGTGCGTAAGCACGCTCGACTAATAAGGAGAGGGGGCTCGACTGATAAGGAGAGGAGAGGGCCGCCATCGAGAGGAGAGGGCCGCCATCGAGAGGAGAGGAGAGGATGCGGAGCACGCTCGACCAGCGCCCCCCACCCAATAAGCATCAAGGGCCGGCAGGGCTCGACCAGCGCTAGTTACTTATTTGAGAGGGGCCACCCAATAAGTCAATTGAACTTGAATCCAATTCATTGGCTGCCGTAATGACATATATAATGAGAGTGATTTCCTAGCTAGAGAGAGAGAAGAAAGACCAGTCATTGTTATGGTGGTAGTTATATATGAGCATGTGGTAGTGAAAGAGAAAGCTTCGTAGCGTAGCCGAAGCACATGTCTGTCTCTATATCTGTTTGAGATAGGGCCGAC
>Ga0213497_1000014_pt1 | contig 23106 bp, 2 predicted proteins | sample Lodgepole_Yose_3_FD_150979 | JGI IMG/M metagenome (GOLD analysis project Ga0213497, IMG submission 150979) | Leaf-associated microbial communities from Pinus contorta in Yosemite National Park, California, United States - Lodgepole_Yose_3 | ecosystem: Host-associated > Plants > Phyllosphere >...
CAAGTTAAAAAAATAAAAATAAAATGTACACTCAAACACTATTATATTAGGAGTTGACTATATACTTACTAAATTTTGCATGTTACATGTAGATGTACTTAATACTATATGATTTTGAGCAAAATATAAACATATATATAATTGTATATAAATTCATTTTTAATAAATAAATAAATAATAATATATAATAAAATTTGTAAGATATAGTATTGTACTAAATATTGAAAAAAATAAACACTAAATAAAATGAGAAAATACAATTAAATTTAAAAATAATTAAAGAAATTCAGAGTTAATAGATATTACATCATATTTGTTCTAAAAAAAATCAATAAAAATAATTAAATACATACAAATAAAATTAGTTATTTGTAAGTTATTTGTATAAATAAAACAAAATAATATAAAATAATATAATTAAATTTAAAAACAAATATGAATAAATTAGTAACATAAATTAGTGATAAATTGTATGTTTTTTTTTAAACCAAAGATTAAAATATCATAAAAAATTAGTGATAAATCATGTTTCTTTTTTAAAACAAAGATTAAAAGATCTTTAAATTGAAAACAAATTGAGAAAGAGAATAAAACTCATTAAATTCAAAACAAATTTAGAAAAACGTGAAGATCTATAACTGACAAATTGACACATTTAGAAAAGCAATATAACATTTAACTGACTGGTAAAAAAATCATGGATAAAGCGAACCGTTGCAATACTATCCAGTTGGCAGAAAAGCATGCAAGAAGTTAGTGGTTGCTATCTGGTTTTAGATGCGAGTAATTTAATCCTATATTCGTTGAAAGGACGCGGAAGAATATATATATCAACTCTTATATCTCTTCTTTACATTATTTATAACGTTAACTCTTCCTCGACTTCCAGTGGAGCAGATCATAGGCAACCAGATCAATCCCTTCCGGTGGAGAAGTTCAATGGTTAATGAGCACTTCTCTTTTTGCCCTTTGATTTTCTGAGAAGCCCTTAATTTCTTCGGAAATAGTTCAGCAATTTTAATCTCTTCATGATCGGAGGCAAAGGGTAAAGGCAATCAAATCGTCCAGTGGAGAAGTTCAATGATTGATGATCACTTCTCTTTTTTCCCTTTCATTTTCTGAAAAACCCTTGATTTCTTTGGAAATAGTTTAGCAAGTTTAACCTCTTCCTCCATCTATGTTTTGTTGGGCATATTACTGTAGGTAGCCTCGGCTTCCGGTGGAGAAGATCAAAGGTAACCAGATCTTCCGGCGGAAAAGTTCAATGGTTAATGATTACTTGTCTTTTTTCCCTTTGATTTTCTGAGAAGCCCTTGATTTCTTTTAGTCTATAACCTTTCCATTGCAAATATTTACAGAATGGAAGAAGTAGGGAAATGCTCGTGGCTACAGATTCAAAAAATGAAATCGAGTTACTGGTATGTATGGATCTAGCTTCTCTTTCAACAGGTTACGCTGGATGCGACTAGTTTTCCTCAGCTCCATGTATCTATCTGCTGGTTTGAATTAATTTATTTTTGGATTGATAATGGATTTACTATGGCTTTCTAGTCATTTAATTCATCTATCGTGTAAATTAATACTCTGTATTAGTTTTATTGTGAGCTTAACCCATCTGCCTCTCTTTAGGAATTAATCTGGGCATATTATTTTTTTATTTAATTAATATTTCTTTAATTTGTGGAGGTTTAATGTGCCTCTATTTCAATGAATTCAAAAGAGCTTACGAAATTTATGGATCTGCTTTAAATCTAGAACCATCTGTATTATCGAGTTACTGATCTGCATATGCTTGTAATTTAACTGGCTCTCTTTCATACAATTTCGAATGAATCAGTATCATGATTGCCTGAGCTTGGCTTGTGCCAGCAACGCCATCCTCGGCTTCTTGATGGCAATGTCGCCGAATTTCTGGGTTTATTTGATAATCCGTACTTGGATAGCATGCAGTGGCGTAGGTTTATCGTCATTTGTTTTGGCGACGGAGCCCGTGGGTCCCTCCCGAAGAGGTCCAGTAGGCATGTCGCCATAGGGTAGCTCTCATCTCCACTCCCTCCGCCTTGTATTGCCTCTTCGTTCTGACGGCAATGTCGCCTAATTCCTCGGTGTATTGAAGAAAGCACATGTGTAGCTTATATTCCTTTGGCCACCCCCGCTTCAGTAAGCATGTCGGTAACTTATACATCCCCGCTTCACGCCACCCCTGCTCCAGTGGGCATGTCGGCCTTCGACTCCTATTCCTTCGGCATAGGGTTGCTCTCTTCTCCATTCCCTCCGCCTTGTATTGCCTCTTCGTTCCAAAGAGAGCGTCTCACGCGTATCCAAGATGAGAATAGCCCTCCTTTCGAACTTGTCGACCATAATTGCTTTCAGAGAATATGCAGGAAACTCTCCAATTCCATTAAGGAAAACGCTCAGATATAAATTGCAAGCCAGCCATATCTATCCCATCGCGAAAGCCAGCTAGTCCTGAGCGTAAAGGGCGCCTTGAAAACGTCCACAAGGCTTCTGATGAATCGCCAGCGTCATTGGCATCTTTTAGGTCCCCGTCCAAGGCCAACGAAACTCCAGCTGGTATTGACTTCCGGTTCTTGGACGATAACACTACTGGACCTCTTCTGGAGGGACCCATGGGCTCTGTTTCCAAAACAAAGGACGATAGACAGAGTATCAAATAAACCAAGAAATTAGGCGACATTTCCGTCAAGAAGCTGAGGATGGCGGCAAGCTCAGCACTCCCTTGGAATTTCGAATGAATCACTATCATGATTTGATAAACAACGAGTTTAGTCGTATTCGTATTCGTATTTATCGCTGACATCTCCATTTGAGGACACCTAATATTTAAAGTTGAAAGTCGCATGCCTATGTGCGTATAGAGTTTCCTTTTTGAGGTTGCTTTCATTGTTTTCACAGTCATAGTCTTTTTTGGAAGTAAAATCGATAAGCGTTTTTTCACCTCCAATTCCATTGTTTTCCGAATCATATATATACACAATGTTTCAATTTATTTCAATGTATGTTTTTTCAGTAATTTAAGTGAGCCAAAATTTGTTACATGTAAATGATAGTATCTTTTTTATGAAAATATTTTGAATAACCTATAAAATTTATATTTCAATAATTCATATTTTTTCAATAAATATTTATTTAATTTTTTATACAGTTTTATTTACTAAAATAAGAAATAAGGAATTTTATTTTTCCTTAATTGATATAAAATTGTCTTTTTTAAAAGTGTGCTCTCAATAAAGTAAATTGTCTTTTTATAATTTCCTAAACATTAATATATTTCATATGATTTATTTTTATATTTTTTAATAATATAATATATAAATTTTATAGTAGTGATTTTGTTTTTTAAAGTGTTTTCTTTTTTATAAATTTATTAATTAATTACTTAACTGAACCATATTTTTATATATGTTTTAGTTGTATATTGAAAAATTATTTTTATTATAGAATTTATATTATGTAAATATGTTTTCAATAAACATAAATTTCTATTTTGTAACTTTCTTAATAAATCCGTTACTTATGTTTACTACTTTTTTATGTGAAGTTCTTTCACTTTCATGCATGATGTATATTTATAATATACATTGAGATTTAGGGTCTAGGTTTGGCTAGTTTAGTGTAGGTTAGGCTAGAGTGGGGTGGGATAGGCTAGGTAAGGCTAGACTATTTAGGCTAGGCTAGGCCAAGTTAGTTTAGCTTAGACTAGGCTACTTTAGGCCAGAGTAGGATAGGCTTGCTTAGTTTAAGCTAGGCTAGGCTAGGTTAGGCCAAGCTAGGCTAGGCTAGGTTAGTCCAAGCTAGTTTAAACTAAGCTAGGAAAGCTTAGTTCAAGCTAGTGTATGTCAAACTAGGCTAAGCTACTTTAGGCCATGCTAGGCTAGGTTAATTTAAGTTATGCTAGGCTAGGCTAGGCTATGATACGATAGGCTAGGCTATCTTAGGTTAGGCTAGATAATCTAGTTTAGGATAAAGTTAGGTGAGGCTAGTTTATGATAAGCTACTTAAGGTTATGCCAGGGTAGGCTAGATTAAGGTAGGATAGAGTCGGCTAGGGTAGGCTTGGATAAGCTAGGCTTAGGATAGGCTAGGCTAGGCTAGGTTATGCTAGGGTAGGGTAGTCTAGGTAGGGTAGGATAAGGTAGGGTAGGGTAAGGTAGCCTAGGTAAGCTAGGTAGGTTAGGCTAGGCTAGGCTAGGTAGGCTAGGTAGGGTAGGATAGGTAGGCTAGGATAGGTTTGGCTAGGTGAGGTAGACTTGGCTAGGCTAGGTGGGGTTGGCCAGGCTAGGGTATGGTAGGTTAGGTTAGGTTAGGTTAGGCTAGGCTAGGCTAAGTTAGGCTAGGCTAGGCTAGGTACACTAGGCTGGGCTAGGGTAGGTAAAGGTAGGCTATGCTAGGCTATGGTAGGCTAGGGTAGGTTAGGGAGGCTTGGTAAGGGTAAGATATGCTAGGGTAAGGTAGGGTAGGCTATGTTATGGGAGGGTAGGGTAGGGTAGTGTAGGCTAGGCTAGGCTAGGTAAGCTAGGGTAGGCTAGCATAGGCTACAGTAGGTTAGGTAGGATAGGGTAGGCTAAGCTAGTGTAAGATATGGTAGGCTAGGGTAGGCCAAGGTAGGGTAGGCTAGGTTATACTAGTATACGGTAGGGAAGTGTAGGCTAGTTAGGCTAATCTTGGGTAGGGTTGGATAGGTGAGGCTAGGCTAGGGTTATGTAGGTTAGGATACGCTAGGCTAGGCTAGGATAGATTAGGCTATGCTAGGTTAGGGTAGGATAAGGTAGGCTAGGGTAGGGTAGGATAGGGTAGGCTAGGCTAGGCTAAGCTAGGTTAGGCTAGGTAGGCTAGGGTAGGCTAGGCTGGGATAATGGTTTGACATAAGCTAGGCTTAGGATATGGTAGGCTAGGCTAGGTTATGCAAAGGTAGGTTAGGTAGGCTAGGACAAGCTGGGTTATGGTAGGCTAGGTAGGGTAGGCTAGTGCAGGTTAGGGTAGGCTATGCTCGGGTACACTCGGCTAGATTATGTTGGGCTAGGGTAGGCTAAGTAGGTTAGGTAGGCTAAGCATGGTAGGGTAGGGTAGGGTAGGCCATGGTAGATTAGGGTAGGTTAGGCTAGGCGAGGCTAGGCTATGGTAGGGTAGGTTAGGCTAGCTAGGCGAAGTTTTGGTAGGATAGGATAGGAAAGGCTAGGCTAGGCTTAGGTAGGTTAGGATACCCTAGGCTAGGATAGGTTAGGCTAGGGTAGGATAGGGTAGGCTAGGGAGGGTAGGCTAGAGTACGATATGCTACCGTAGGCTAGGCTAGCATAAGATAGACTAGGCTAGGTTAGGCTAGGCTAGGCTAGGTTAGGCTAAGGTAGGCTAGGCTAGGGTAGGTTGGATAGGCTTGGGTTAGGTAGGCTAGGATAAGCTTAGGATAGTGTAGGCTAGGCTAGGTTATGTTAGCGTAGCCTAGGTAGGCTAGGATAGGCTACATTATGCTAGGCTAGGTAGGTTAGGCTAGGCTAGGCTAGGTAGCCTAGGGTATGGTAGGCTAGGGTAGGGTATGGTAGGCTAGGCTGGGTTAGGATAGGTAGCCTAGGGTAGGGTAGGCTACGATAGGCTTTGGTACGTGAGCCTAGTCTAGATTAGGCTAGATGAGATTAGCCGAGATTAGGCTAGGCTAGATTAGAGTAGGCTAGACTAGCTTAGAGTAGATTAGGCTAGGCTAGATTAGCCTACAATAGGTTAGATTAGGCTATGCTAGGCTAGGCTAAGTTAGGTTAGGATAAGCTAGATTATGCTAGTCTAGATTAGGCTAGATTAAGCTAGATTAGGCTAGACTAGGCTAGGATAGATTAGGCTATGTTAAATTTGGCTAGATTAAGTTAGGATAGGCTTGGTTGTATTGAGCTAGGCTAGATTGGGGTAGGTTAGATTAGGCAAGGTTAGGATAATCTAGACTAGGCCACGCTAGACTAAAACCTAAACCCCAAACCCCAAACCCTAAACCCTGAAACCTAAGCATTTTATGATATATAAAAAAAACATTGTAACTTTTATTTAAGTGTTTATTAAAAGAATTTACTAAGGTGTTATAAAACCTAAACGCTAAACCCTAATCATTTAATAACATTATGAAAAGTGTTTTGTAACCTTTTTGAAGTGTTTATCAAAAGCTCTTAATAAAGTTTAATAAACTCTAAAACCTAAAGCCTGAACCCTAAACCCCAAACCCTAAGCCCTAAACGCTAAACCCTAAAACATAAACACTAAACCCTAAATAATAAACCCTAAACCCTAAATCCTATAAACTAAACCCTAAACTGTAGGAATTTTATAACATTTTTAAAAGCGTTTTGTAACCTTTATTTAAGTGTTTATTAAAATAATTTACTAAATTGTCATAAAACTTAAGCCATACACCCTAAAACCTAACCCCAAAACAAAAACCCTAAACCTTAAACACCAAGCCCAAAACCCTAAACCATAAACCCTAAGAATTTTATGACAGTTTAAGAAGAATTTTGTAACTTTTATTCAAGTGTTTATTAAAATAATTTACTAAAGTGTTATAAACCCCAAACCATAAACACAAAACCCTAAACACTAAATACAAAAACATAAACACTAAACCCCAAAACCTAAACCCTAAACCGTAAACCCCAAACCCCAAACCCTAAACTGTAAACCGTAAACCCTAACCATTTTATAATATTTTAAAAAATGTTTTGTAACTTTTATTTAAGTGTTTATTAAAATAATTTACCAAAATGTTGTAGACACTATACAATAAACCTTAAACCTAAACCTAAAACCCCAAACCTTAAACCATAAACCTTAAACCCTAAATCCTAATCATTTTATAACATCTTAAAAAGTATTTTAAAACTTTTATTTAAGTGTTTATTAAAATACTTTACTCATTTCCTATAAACCCTAAACCCTAACCTCTAAACCCTAAAACCTAAATCATAAACCCTAAACCCTAAACCTTAAACCTTAAACCCCAAATCAATAAAATTAAACCCTAAGCATTTTATAACATTTTAAAAAGTGTTTTGTAATTTTTATTTAAGAGTTTATTAAAATAATTTACTAAAATGTTCTAAACCCTTAACCCTAAATTGTTAAACACAAACTGTAAACCCTAAACTGTAAACTCTAAACCTGAAACCCGAAATCCTAAACCATGAGCATTTTATAACATTTTAAACCCAAAAACCAAAACCCTAAAGCCTAAACTCTAAACCCTAAGTATTCTATAACATCTTAACAAACGTTTCCTTACTTTTGTTTAAGACTTTATAATAAAAATTTACTCAAGTGTTATAAACCCTAAAGCCTAAACCATGAGAATTTTATAGAATTTTAAATCCTAAACCCTAAATTCTAAGGATTTTATAACATTTTAACAAGTGTTTTTTAACTAAACCCTAAACCGTAGGCATTTTATAATATTTTTAAAAGCATTTGGTGACTTTTATTTAAGTGTTTGTTAAAAAAATTTACTAAATTTTTATAGACCTTAAACCATACATCCTTAAACCTAACCCCAAAACCTAAACTCTAAATCCTAAAGCCCAAGTCCTAAACTGTAAACTATAAACCCTAAGAATTTTATAACAATTTAAGAATAATTTTGTAACTTTTATTTTAGTGTTTATTAAAGGAATTTACTAAAGTGTTGTAAACAATAAACCATAAACACACAACCCTAAACCCTAAACACAAAAACATAAACCCTAAACCCCGAAACCTAAACCCTAAACGGTAAACCCCAAACCCCAAACCCTAAACCGTAATCCGTAAACCCTAACCATTTTATAAGATTTTAAAAATTGTTTTGTAACTTTTATTTAAATATTTATTAAAAGCATTTTCCAAAATGTTACAGACCCTATACACTAAACCCTGAACCTAGACCCAAAACCCCAAAGCTTAAACCGTAAACCATAAACCCTAATCATTTTATAACATTTTAAAAAGTATTTTGAAACTTTTATTTAAGTGTTTATTAAAAGCCTTTACTAATTTCTTATAAAACCTAAACCCTAACCTCTAAATCCCAAACCCTATACCCTAAATCATAATACCTAAACCCTAAACCTTAAACTCTAAACTCCAAATCGAGAACATTAAACCCTAAGCATTTTATAACATTTTAAAAATCATTTTGTAATTTTTATTTAAGTTTTTATTAAAAGAATTTACTAAATTGTTATAAACCCTCAAACCTAAACTGTAAACCACAAACCCTAAATCCTAAAGCCTAAACTCTAAACCTGAAACCCTAAAACATAAATGATAAGCTCTAGACCCTGAACCCTAAACCCTAAACACTAAAACCTAAATGCTAAACTCTAATAATTTATAACACTTTAGAAAACATAGTGTAACATATATTTATGTGTTTATTAAAATCATTTACTAAAGTGTTATAAACCCTAACCCCTAACCTCTAAACACCAAAACCTAAACCGTAAACCCTAAGCATTTTATAACATCTTAAAGAAATTTCTAACTTTTATTTAAGTCTTATAAACCTTAGACTCTTAACCCTAAACCCTAAGAAATTTATAACATTTTAAAAATTGTTTTTTAAATTTTATTTAAGTGTTTATTATAAGAATTTACTAAAATATCATAAAACCTAAACCATAAGCATTTTATAGCATTCTAAAAAGAGTCTTGTGACTTTTACTTAAGTTTTTATCAAAGTAATTTACTAAGGTGTTATTAAACCTTAAACGTAAAACCTAAACCCTAAACTATAAACCGTAAACTGAAAAGCCTAAACCCTAAATGCTAAACCCTAAGCCTTTTATAACATTTCATAAAGCGTTTTGTAACATTTATTTAAGTATTTATTGAAACAATTTACTAAACTGTTATAACCCCTGGACCCTAAACACTAAACCCTAAACCTTAAACCCAAAACCCTAAACCATATACCTTATACCCGAAAACCTAAACCCTAAGCATTTCATAACATTTTAAAAAGTGTTTTGTAACTCCTTTTACATGTTTATTAAAAACATTTACTAAAGTGTTATAACCTTGAAACCCTAATCCCTAAAACCTAAACCCTAACTAATTTATAACATTTTGAAGAGTTTTTTGTAACTTTTATATAGGTGTATACTGAAAACATTTAATAAAGTTTTATAAACTCTAAACCCTAAACACTAAAGCCTAATAATTTTATAACATTTTAAAAACTATATGTAACTTTTATTTAAGTTCTTTTTAAATTAATTTACTAAAATGTTATAAACATTAAATCCTAAACCCTAAATGGAAAACACTAATCCCTATACCATAAATGCTAAGAATTTTATCATAATCTATAATAACGAAACACCACACTTGGGTATGTGAGTGTAGGAGTGAGAAAATTGTGATGCATGCTATACCCTCACCTTTGTTTTTCCACTCTTCTTCATAAACATATTTCCTCATATTTACTTTTCTTTGTAACTCCTTGAGGCTCAATGGGATGAATGCATTATGTTTACTATGTAGTAGCGGATACCCCCTTTAGGTGGTGTGGCTCATCCCTACAACCGAAACCCTAAACCCTAAACCCTTAACCCTAAACCCCAAAGCCTAAACCCTAAACCCTAAGCATTTTATAACATTTTAAAAAATGTTTTGAAAATTTTATGTAAGTGCTTATTAAAACAATTACTAAGGTTTTATATACCCGAAACCATGAACCCTAAAGCTGAAACCCTAAACCCTAAACCAAAAATATTAAAACTTAAACTGTAAGAATTTTGTAAAGTATTATAAATCTTAAACTGTAAACCCTAATCCCTAAATTCTAAACCAAAAATGCTTAATCGTAAACCTTAGACCCTAAACATGAAACCCTAAATCCTAAACACTAAATTCTAAACCCTAAACCCTAAACGGTAAACCATAAACCCCTAACCCTAAACCCTAAACTGTAAACCATAAACCCTAAGTATTTTATCACATTTTAAAAAATGTTTTGTAGATTTTATTTAAATTCTTATTAAAATAATTTACTAAAGTGTTATAATCCCTAGACCCTCAAACTCTAAACCATAAACCATAGACTTAAAACCCTAAAACCAAACCCTAAACCTTCAACATTTTAAAGCATTTTGAAAATGATTTTGTAACTTTTATTTAAGTGTTTAGTAAAAGAATTTATTAACGTGTTATAAACCATAAACCCTAATCCCTAATCCCTTAACCCTAAACCCCAAACCCTAAACACTAAACCCTAATCGCCAAACCCCAAACCCTAAACCGTAATACCTAAGCATTTTATGATCTATAAAAAAATATTGTAACTTTTATTTAAGTGTTTATTAAAAGAATTTACTAAGGTGTTACAAAACCTAAACCCTAAATACCAAACCCTAATCATTATATAACATTTTAAAAGTGTTTTTTAACCCCTTTTAAGTGTTCATCTTAAGCTCTTAATAAATTTTTATAAACTCTAAAACCTAAAACCTATACGCTAAACCCTAAAAAATAAACCGTAAATCGTAAACCCTAAATGATATTTAAGTGTTTATCAAAAGAATTTACTAAATCGTTATAAAACTTAAACCATACAGCGTAAAACCTATCCCTAAAACCAAAACCCAAAACCCTAAACCCCAAACCCAAAACCGTAAACCATAAACCCTAAGAATTTGATAACAATTTAAGAATAATTTTGTAACTTTTATTTAAGTGTTTATTAAAATAATTTACTAAAGTGTTATAAACCCTAAACCATAAACACAAAACCCTAAACCCTAAACACAAAGCCCTAAACCCTAAACACAAAAACATAAACCCTAAACCCCAAAACCTAAACCCTAAACCCTAAACCCCAAACCCCAAACCCTAAACTGTAAATCACAAACCCTAATCATTTTAGAACATTTTCAAAAATGTTTTGTAACCTTTATTTAAGTGTTTATTACAATAATTTACCAAAATGTTGTAGACCCTATACAATAAACCCTAAACTTAAACCCCAAACCTTAAACCGTAAACCGTAAACCCTATATCCTAATCATTTTATAACATTTTAAAAAGTATTTTGAAACTTATATTTATGTTTTTATTAGAATCCTTTACTAATGCCTTATAAACCCTAAACCCGAACTTCTAAACTACAAAACCTAAAACCTAAATCATAAACCCTAAACCCTAAACCTTAAACCTTAAACCTCAAATTGCAAACATTAAACCTAAGCATTTTATAACATTTTCAAAAGTGTTCCGTAATTTTTATTTAAGAGTTTATTAAAATAATTTACTGAAGTGTTAGAAACCCTCAACCCTAAACTGTAGACCACAAGCCCTAAACCCTAAACCATAAACTCCAAACCTGAAACCCTAAATCCTAAACCCTAAACTCTAAACCGTAAACCCTAAATGCTAAACTCTAGTAATTTTCTAACACTTTAGAAAACATATTATAGCTTATATTTAAGTGTTTATTAAAATCATTTACTAAAGTGTTATAAACACTAAACCCTAAACACTAAACACAAAACCCCAAACCATAAACCCTAAACAATAAACCCTATGAATTTTATAACATCTTAAAACAATTCCTAACATTTATTTAAGTGTTTATTAAGAGGATTTACTAAATTCTTATAAACCTTAGACTCTTAACCCTAAACCCTTAGCAATTGATAACATTTTAAAAAATGTTTTTAACTTTTATTTAAGTGTTTATTATAAGAATTTACTGAAACCTAAACCCTAATCATTTTATAGCATTCTAAAAAGATTTTTGTGACTTATACTTAATTTTTTGTGAAAATAATCTACTAAGGTGTTATAACCCTAAACCATAAAAACTAAACCCTAAGCTATAAACCCTGAACTAATAAACATAAACCCTAAATGCTAAACTCTAAGCCTTTTATAACATTTCATAAAGCGTTTTGTAACATTTATTTAAGTGTTTATTAAAACAATTTACTAAAGTGTTATAAACTGTAAACCATAAACCATAAACCTTAAACCCAATACCCGAAACCATATACCTTATACCCTAAAACGTAAACCCTGGGCATTTCATAACATTTTAAAAAGTGTTTTGTAACTTTTTTTACGTGTTTATTAAAAGAATTTACTAAAGTGTTATAAACTTGAAACCCTAATCCCTAAAACCTAAACGCTAACTAGTTTATAGCATTTTAAAGAGTTTTTTATAACTTTTATTTAAGTTTATTCTAGAAACATTTACTAAAGTGGTAGAAACTCTAAACCCTAAAAGCTAAAGCCTAAAAATTTTATAACATTTTAAAAAATATTTGTAACTTTTACTTATGTGCTTATTAAAATAATTTAGAAAAATGTTATAAACCCTAAATCCTAAACCCTAAATCCCAAACCTTGATCCCTAAAACAAAAACCCTAAGAATTTTATGAGAATCTATAATAACAGAAGATCGCACTTGGGTATGTGAATGTAGGAGGGTGAAAATTGTGATACATGAGATACCCCGACCATTGTTTTTCCACTCTTCTTCATAAACCTGTTTCCTTTTATTTATTTTTCTTCATAAATCCTTGAGGCCCAATGGGATGAATCTATTATGTGTATTATGTAGCAACGGATATCCACTCAACATGCGGTGGTTGATCCCTACACCCTAAACCCTAAAACCAAAACCCTAAAACATTAACCCTCAACCCCGAGCATTTTATAACATTTTAAAAAGTGTTTTGTAACTTTTATGTAATTGTTTATTAAAACCTGAAAGAATAAACCTTAAACTGAAAATCTTAAAACTTAAACACTAAGAATTTTGTAAAGTGTTATAAATCCTAAACTGTAAACCCTAATCCCTAAAGCCTAAACCGTAAATGCTTAACCCTAAACCCTAGACCCTAAACCCCAAACCCTAAATCCTAAACCCTAAATTCTGAACGCTAAACCCTATACCTTAATCATTTTATAACACTTTAAAAAGTGTTTTGTAACTTTTATTTAGCTGTTTATTAAAAGCATTTAATAAAGTGTTATAAATCATAAGAACTAAACCTTATGCCCTAAACCCTAAAACCTCAGTGACAAAACCATAAACCCTAAAAAACCCAAGCATTTTATAAAGCTTAAATACTCTACCTTAAACCCTAAACCCTAAACCTGAAAGCCTAAACCAAAAAACATAAATGCTAAGCGTTTTATAACATTTTAAGAAGTATTTTATAAATTTTATTTAAGTGTTTATTAAAAGATTTTATGACACTGTTATAAACCCTAAATTCAAAACCCTAAACCCTAAACAATAAACATGAAACCCTTAACTCTAAACCATAAAGACAAAACGCTGAACCATAAACAATAAACCTCAAACCCTAAACTCTAAACCTGAAACCGAAAACCCTAAATTGTAAAGCCTAAACCCTAAATCGTAAGCATTTTATAACATCTTAAAGATTGTTTTGTAACTTTTATTCAATTGTTTATTAAAATCATTTAATAAAGTGTTATAACCCTAAATCCTAAACCCTAAGAATTTTATAACATTTTAAGAAGCGTTTTGTGATCTATTAAAAAGAATTGTAACCTTTATTTAAGTGTTTATTAAAATAATTTACTAAGGTGTTATAAAACCTAAACCCTAAACCCCAAACCCTAAACCCTAACCCTAATCGTTTAATAACATTTTAAAAAGTGTTTTGTATTCATTTTTAATTATTTATTAAAAGCACTTGATAAAGTTTTGTGTACCGTAAACCCCAAACCCCAAACACCAAACCCTAAACCCTAAACTCTAAACCCTAAAAAATAAACCCTAAACCCTAAACCCTATAAACTAAACCCTAAATGGTAACCATTTTATAACATTTTTAAAATCTTTTTGTAAATTTTATTTAAGTCCTTATTAAAAGAATTTATGAAATTGTTATAAACCTTAAACCATACATCTTAAAACCTAATCCCAAAACCTAAACCCTAAACCCTAAACATCAAGCCCTAAACCCTAAACCATAAACCCTAAGAATTTTATAACTGTTTAAGAAGAATTTTGTAACTTTTATTTAAGTGTTTATTAAATGAATTTACTAAAGTGTTATAAACCCTAGATCGTAAACACAAATCCATAAACCGTAAACACAAAAACATAAACACTAAACCCCAAAACCTAAACCGTAAACCCTAAACTCCAAACCCCAAACCCTAAACCCTAAACTGTAAACCCTAACCATTTTATAACATTTTAAATTTTTTTTTGTAACTTTTATTTAAGTGTTTGTTGAAAACATTTACCAAAATGTTGTATCCCCTACACACTAAACCCTGAACCTAAACCCAAAACCCCAAACCTTAAATCGTAAATCGTCAACCCTAAACCCTAATCATTTTATAACATTCTAAAAAGTATTTTGAAACTTTTATTTAGGTGTTTATTAAAATCCTTTACTAATGTCGTATAAACCATAAACCCTAACCTCTAAACCCCAAACCCTAAACCCTAAATCATAAACCCTAAACCCTAAACCTTAAACCCTAAACCCCAAATCGTGAACATTAAACCCTAAGCATTTTATAGCATTTAAAAAATCATTTTGTAATTTTTATTTAAGTGTTTATTAAAAGAATTTACCATTTTTATAAACTCTCAAACCTAAAATATAAACCACAAACCTTAAACCATAAATCATAAACTCTTAACCTAAAACCCTAAATCATAAACTCTAAACCCTAAACCCTAAACCCCAAAACCCTAAATGCTAAACTCTAATAATTTTATAACAATTTAGAAAACATATTGTAACTTATATTTAAGTTTTTATTAAAATCATTTTCTAAAATTTTATAAACCATAAACCCTAAAATCTAAACACCAAACCCCAAACCATAAACCCTATACCTTCAAACCCAATCATTTTTTAACATCTTAAAACAATTTCTAACATTTATTTAAGTGTTTATTAAAAGGATTTACTAAAGTCTTATAAACCTTAGACTCCTAACCCTAAACCTTAAGCAATTTATAACATTTTCAAAAGTGCTTTTTAACTCTTATTTAAGTGTTTATTATAAGAATTTACGGAAGTCTTATAAAACCTAAACCCTAAGCATTTTGTAACATTATAAAAAGAGTTTTGTGACTTTTACTTAAGTTATTATCAAAATAATTTACTAAGGTTTTCTAAAACGTAAACCATAAAAGCTAAACCATGAACTATAAACCCTAAACCGAAAAACCTAAACCCTAAATGCTAAATCCTAAGCCTTTTATAACATTTCATAAACCATAAACCGAAAAACTCTAAACCCTAAATGCTAAAGCCTAAGAATTTTATAACATTTTACAAAACTATTTGTACGTTTTATTTAAGTGCTTATTAAAATAATTTACTAAAATGTTATAAACCCTAAACCCCAAACCCTAATCCCTAAACCATAAACCCTACGAATTTTATGGGAATCTATAATAACGGAAGACCGTACATGGCTTTCTAAGTGTGTGAGAGAGAAAATTGTGATACATGTACACCGACCTTTGTTTTTCTACTCTTCTTCAAACACCTATTTCCTTTTATTTATTTTTCTTCACACCTCCTTGAGGCTCAATGGGATGTATGCATTATGTGTACTATGTAGTAGTGGATACCCCCTTAAGGTGGGGTGGTTCATCCCTACACCCTAAACCCTAAATCCTAAACCCTAAATTCTTAACCCTAAACCCAAAACCCTAAACCATAAACTCTAAACCCCAAATGCTAAACCCTAAAGCCTAAGCATTTTATAACATTTTAAAAAGTGTTTTGTAACTTTAATGTAAGTGTTTATTAAAACAATTACTAAGGTGTTATAAACCCTAAACCATGAGCTGTAAACCCGAAACCCTAAACCCTAAACTGAAAATCTTAAAACTTAAAGCCTAAGAATTTTGTAAAGTGTTATAAATCCTAAACCATAAACCCTAATCCTGAAAGCCTAAATTGCAAACGCTTAATCCTAAACCGTAGAACCTAAACCCCAAACCCTAAATCCTAAACCCTAACTTCTAAAACCTAAACCTAAGCATTTTATAACAATTTTAAAAACATTTTATAAATTTTATTTTATTTTTTACTAAAAACATTTCATAAAGTGCTATAAACACTAAACCCTAAAGTCTAAACCATAAACCCCTAACCCTAAACCGTAAACTGTAAACCATAAACCCTAAGTATTTTATAACATTTTAAAAAGTGTTTTGTAACTTCTATTTAAATGTTTATTAAAATCATTTACTAAAGTCTAATAATCCCTAAACCCTAAAACCAAACTCTAAACCTTCAACAATTTAGAGCATTTGAAAAATGGTTTTCTAACTTTTATTTAAGTGTTTATTAAAAGAATTTAGTAAAGTGTTATAAACCATAAACCCTAAAACCTGAAACCTAATCATTTAATAACATTTTTAAAAGTGTTTTGTAACCTTTTTCGAGTGTTTATTAAAATATCTTAATAAAGTGTTATAAACCCTAAACCCTAAACCCTATAAACTAAACTGTAAACCCGAAGCCCTAAACACTAAACCATAAACCCTAAGAATTTTATAACAGTTTAAGAAGAATTTTGTAACTTTTATTTAAGTGTTTATTAAAATAATTTACCAAAGTTTTATAAACCCTAAATCATAAACACAAAACCCTAAGCCCTAAACACAAAAACATAACCCCTAAACCCCAAAACCTAAACCATAAACCCTAAACCCCAAACCCTAAACCGTAAATAGTAAACCCTAACCATTTCCTAACATTTTAGAAATTGTTTTGTAAATTTTATCTAAGTGTTTATTAAAATAATTTACCAAAATCTTGTAGACCCTATACACTAAACGCTAAACCTAAAACCAAAACCCAAAACCTTAAACCGTAAACCGTAAACTGTAAACCCTAATCATTTTATAACATTTAAAAAATTATTTTGAAACTTTTATTTAAGTGTTTATTAAAAGCCTTTACTAACGTATTATAAACCCTAAACCCTAACCTCTAAACCCGAAGCCCTAAACCCTAAATCCTAAACCCTAAACACTAAACCCCAAATTGTAAACATTAAACCCTAAGCATTTTATAACATTTTAAAAAGCATTTTGTGATTTTTATTTAAGTGTTTATTAAAATAATTTACTAAAGTGTTATAAACCCTCAACCCTAAACTATAAACCACAAACCCTAAACCCTAAACCGTAAACTCTAAACCCTAAACCCTAAACACTAAACTCTAATAATCTTATAGCACTTTAGAAAACATATTGTAATGTATGTTTAAGTGTTTATTAAAATCATTGACTAAAGTGTTATAAACCCTCAACCCTAAACTCTAAACACCCAACCCCAAACCATAAACCCTAAACCATAAACTGTCAACATTTTATAACATCTTAAAACAGAATATAACTTTTATTGAAGTGTTTATTATGAGGATTTACTAAATTCTTATAAACATTAGACTCTTAACCCTAAACCCTAAAAAAATTATAACATTTTAAAGAGTTTTTTGTAACTTTTTTTTTTCAGTATTTATTATAAGAATTTACTAATGTCTTAAAAAACCTAAACCCTGAGCATTTTATAGCATTATAAAAAGAGTTTTGTGACTTTTAATTAAGTTTTTATCAAAATAATTTACTAGGTGTTATAAACCCTAAACCATAAAAACTAAACCCTAAACTATAAACCCTAAATACTAAACCCTAAACCCCAAACCCTAATCCCTAAACCATAAACCCTAATAATTTATGAGAATTTATAATAATAGAAGACCGCACTTGGGTATGTGAGTGTAAGAGGTAGAAAATTGTGACACATGAGATACTCCGACCTTTTCTTTTCCACTCTTCTTCATAAACATGTTTCCTTTTATTTATTTTTCTTCATAACTCCTTGAGGCTCAGTGGGATGAATACATTATGTGTACCATGTAGCAGCGGATATCCCCCTAAGGTGGGGTGGTTCATATATACACCCTAAACCCTAAACCCTAAACCCTAAACCCTGAACCCTAAATCACAAACCCTAAACCATAAACCCTAAACCCCAAATCCTAAACCCTAAACCCACGCATTTTATAACATTTTAAAATGTGTTTTGTAACTTTTATTTAAGTGTTTATTAAAACGATTGCTAAGGTGTTATAAACTTGAAACCATGAACCCTAAACGTGAAACCTGAAACCATAAACTGAAAATATTAAAACTTAAACCCTAAGAATTTTGTGAACTCTTACAAATCTTAAACCGTAAACCCTAATCCCTAAAGCCTAAACTACAAATGCTTAACCCTAAACACTAGACCCTAAACCCCAAACCCTAAATCCTAAACACTAAATTCTAAACCCTAAACCCTAAAATCTAAACCATAAACCCCTAACCCTAAACCCTGAACTATAAACCATAAACCCTAAGTAATTTATAACATTTTAAAAAGTGTTTTGTAACTTTTATTTAAATGTTTATTAAAAGAATTTACTAAAGTGTTATAATACCTAAACCCTAAACTCTAAACCCTAAACCCTAAAACAAATCCCTAAACCTTCAACATTTTAAAGCATTTTAAAAATGGTTTTGTAACTTCTATTTTAATTGTTTATTAAAAGAATTTAGTAAAGTGTTATAAACAGTAAACCCTAAACCCTAAACCCTAAGCCCAAAACCCTAAGCCCGAAACCCTAAACCCTATACCTTAATCATTTTATAACATTCTAAAAAGAGTTTTGTAAATTTTATTTAACTATTTATTAAAATCATTTACTAAAGTGTTATAAACCTTAAAATCTAAACCTTAAACCCTAAACCGTAAACCCTAAACCACAAAACCCTAACCCTAAAACCCAATCATTTTATAAAGCTTAAACACTCTACCCTAAACCCTAAACCTTAAACCCCAAACCCTATACCATAAACCATAAACACTAAGCATTTTATAAAATTTTAAAAAGCATTTTGTAAATTTTATTTAAGTGTTTATTAAAAGCTTTTACGACAGTGCTAGAGACCGTAAGTTAAAAACCCTAAACCCTAAACCCTAAACTCTAAGCCCAAAACCAAAAACCCTAAATCCTAAAGCCTAAACCCTATATCGTAAGAATTTTATAACATTTTAAAAGATGTTTTTTAACTTTTATTTAAGCGTTTATCAAAATAATTTACTAAAGTGTTATAAACCCTAAAACCTAAACCATAAACCCTGAACCCAAAACGCAAAATCAAAACCCGAAACCCAAAACCCCAAATCCCAAAGGCCAAACCATAAACACTAAACCCTGAGAATTTTATGTCATTTTAAAAGGAATATTGTAACTTTTACTTAGGCCTTGAATAAAACCATTTATTAATGTATTATAAACAACAAACATGCTAAAGTACCCTAAACCATAAACCCCAAACCCTAAATTCTAAACCCTAAACCCTAATCATTTTATAACATTTCAGAAATAATTTTCTAACTTTTATTAAAGTGTTTATTAAATTAATTTACTAAATCATTATAAACACTAAAGACTAAACCATAAACTCTAACTCCCAAACCTGAAACCCTAAACCCTAAACCTTAAATCCTAAACTCTAAGCATTTTATAACATTTTAAAAACTGTTTTGTAACTTTTATTTATGTGTTTATTAAAATGATTTACTGAACCCTTATATACCCGAAACTTTAAACCCTTAACCCCAAACCCTAAATGCTAATCATTTTCTTAGCGTTTAGGGTTTAGGTTTATAACACTTTATTAAATGCTTTTAATAAACACTTAAAAGAGTTACAAAAATGTATTTTAAAATGCTACAAATTTCCAAGAAGAATTGATGATCCACTTTTTGCAATCCAATAGTTTGTACAACAATTGGTCGACCACAGTAAGAAAATAACTGCTCATGTAAATAAATTGCAAGATAAATTGATAGTTGAAGCCCAATGTTTTTAATATTTTCCTAATATATTTATCAACCACATGTGATAAAAAATAAAATCAATAATTTCTAATTTGAGAATTGTACTCTCGACAAGCAACTCAACCTCTAACAAAGTCTGCTCGTGAGAATTAGGTTTTACAAGAGAAAAATATTAATCCCAACTACAACAGGAGTAGAGACAGTGTTTTAGAGAAGAGAAGAGAGTAAAAGTAGAATCTTCAAATGTTATTGATTATTTTCATGGAATTGTTAATAAATTCCAACTATATTGATATTTTCATGGAATTATTAATAAAGTGCAACTATTAGAACATCAAATACTAGTTGATCAAGAATTGTCACGACACAATCACTAGCCGAGAAGGTACAATATTTGAAATATTTAAAAGCATTTGATGCCCATGAAAGTATATCTGCATGGAAATGGTCTATTTTCGATCAAGATATTCAAGTTCTTGTACCAAATACTTATCAAACAACATTCCCTATGACTTCAACACCAACACCTGCGATAGCACAATCGTCTCGATCATCTCCCCCATGACATAAATCCAATTTCTTTGAGCCAATATTTTAGGATCTGGTCTCTCTTCTAAACAACAAAATCACACATAGGAATTTGAAATTGAATGTTCTAATCAGTCAGCCAAGGAAGGGAAAAGAAGAGGAATTCACATTTTAAATATTGCAGATGTAACTTAAGAAGTTCTAGTAGACCACAAAACTAGATCTAGATTTACATTTTTTAATTTATGGCATGTCAATTTTTGTACAAATTTTGTAAGACTCCAAATCTTCCCATCTTTTGTCACAAAGAATGAATTAAGAGTAGGGGAGATGTTGGAGGCGCTGGTCAACTTAGTTGACCATCCCAAACAATTCTACAATTGATATTATAAAGTCAATAAACTCTCTAGTCAAGTCAAGATTCTACGTTAGATAGGCTAAATTGGTTTTGACTTAAATTATTATGACTATCTCGACATAATATATATATATATATATATATATATATATATATATACAAAAACATATGCATCATTGTATCTTTTGTGATTGTCTTCTCAAGACAATATAATATAAAGTAACACTTTGTTGCTTCTCTGCTACATCGTTTCACCTCTTCTATTCCTACGTTCTTTATCTTCATGTGATTTCTTGTTTTCCTTTCTACTAGTAACCAATGGTCATTGTATACTACACTACAAAAAGTATATATCAATTTTTTTGGAATATTTTACTAAAATATAAAATATTGTAAAATATTGATGCCTCCTTAAATGAATTGTAAACTGTTGTAAAATATTAGTGAATCATTCACTTCATTATAAAATATTGTAAATTATTAGTGAATCCCTCTTTCAATCTTTACATCAAGTTATTTTTCCTTATTATGCATTGATTCTCTAATAGAAAAATAATTATCCAATTACTTCGCTTCAAATAACTATTATGTTTTCTTATTCAATCAAAACTCCAATGATTGTTGATCAATAAACAATTTTTTGAAATTACACAAAATGCGCAATGAGATTGACTAAAAGAAAAAATATGTAATGAAATTTAATATCTTATATGATAAAAAAATTAATTAACACAAACTCATTATAAAGCCATAATTTTCGAATTCAAAACTACAGCCCACAAAGAAAAATGTTCATTACTTCACATAACATGTTACAAAATAAGTATCATCAAAGGAGCTCAACTTCAAAAGTGATAATACACTAAGTCGTCTCTCCTCCTCCACTAATTATATGTGTTTCTCCTTTAGCCTTTGCCTCAAAATTATAATTTCGTTAAAGGAATGTTGTTCCCATGAAAATAGATCCCCTACAATGAACACATAGGAAGCTAGATCATAGCAAAGTATAACATATTTCCATTTCCTAATAAATATTTTGAAACAAAATACAAGATAAATTGTGGATTCTCTAAAAAGTGAAGAAGCTCAGGTCATGCCAAAAAGTGAACTGGATTTTTTTTTCCTTAAACCATTAGATATATAAAAAAGTAAAAATAATTACACAAAAAATTTGGAATACACTAAGAATAAAAAAATCCATATATGATTCCAAATATCCTATGTTTCTCATTTAAAGAGAAGAAAACAAGAACATAAGGCTTCTTATTCAAGAAACAATGTTAACTTTAACCAACACTTCTAAAATCAATGAGAATTAGATGAAACCGGTCATTTCCAGACAAATGGCTCATTGAACAAAAAAACTAGAGCTATAAGTGTTTAACGGACTAACAAAAGCTTTAATCAAACTAAACAAAAAATTTTGATCTTCATAAATACTTCAAATTCTTGACCAATATATTAGATCTAAACGTAAAAGAAATTTCATGTACTTGAATCACTATATTTTTGAATAAAGGAAATATCCCTAAATGAATTACTTATAATTTAATAGTAAGATATTATGTATGTGAAGAGATATGTTCTAGATTCATGAGACTATATCTTTCATTTCCAATAGTCGAGAAGATAGTGACAATTTAATATTTAAATTTAAGACATGAATCTTAAATTAACTTACATATCTGCACATCCACCTCCACCTCCACCTCCACCTCCACTTCCACCATTTAATCATAGACCTCCATAACCACCTCCTCCTCCTCCACATCCACCCCTCCTCCTCCTCCTCCACTCGTCCACCTCCACCTCCCCCACCATCTCCTCCTCCTTCTCCTCCTCCTTGTTTTCCACCAGCACCTCCAACTCCACCTCCACCGCCACATCCTCCTCCTCCTCTTCCTCAACCACCACCACCTCCTCCTCCTCCTCCACCACATCCTCTTTCCCCACCTCCACATCCACCTCCTCCACCACCTCCAGCTCTACCACCTCTGCCTCTAGCACGTCCACCACCTCTGCCTCTACCTCCTCATCCACCTCCTCTACCTCTGCCTCCTCCTCCTCCTCCTCCTCCTCCAGCTCCTCATCCACAACGACCTCCACCACCTCCTCCTCTTCCTCCTCCACCTTTGCTCTGCCTCTCCCTCCTCCTCCTCCTCCTCCTTTGCCTCCTTATTCACCACCACCTACAACTCCACCTCCACCTTATCCACCCCCTTTTCCTCCTCCTTCTCCTCCTACACCTCCACCTCCTCCACCACCTCCGTGTCCTCCTCCTCTTCCTCCTCCTCCAACTAATCCTTCACCTCCTCCCCCCCCCCACCCTCCCCCTCCCCT
>Ga0213497_1000016_pt1 | contig 20550 bp, 21 predicted proteins | sample Lodgepole_Yose_3_FD_150979 | JGI IMG/M metagenome (GOLD analysis project Ga0213497, IMG submission 150979) | Leaf-associated microbial communities from Pinus contorta in Yosemite National Park, California, United States - Lodgepole_Yose_3 | ecosystem: Host-associated > Plants > Phyllosphere >...
GTTCGTACCTCACCCTGCCGGGGGCACCCTACGAGATTGGCCATTTGACCGTGGCGGAGGTTTTGGAATATTGAGCAACGCCCCCACCCAATAAGTCAATTGAAATGCATAATGACATATATAATGACTGTTTCCTGTGCTTGGGGAGAATAGATTGGATCAGATGAGCGATGGATGGATTCAGTTACATTCCTTTCAATAGATCGATGCCCACCCACGAATCAGAGAAAGTGAGGGTAGGCATATATTGACCTAGGCTAAGATATGACTATATGAAACACAAAAGGAAGGGAAAAAACTGACAAGAGACCGGTGGTTGATGTTGACCCAAGTTGAGCAATCTTGATCCAAATAGCTTGATCTCCAATCTCTGCTTCAGATCTGCACACAAATAGGCAAACAACCCTTTCCCACAACCAAACATGCATTTGTGGGGGTGTCTGCTTGGTGTTGGCTGTATGAAGTAATGAGATAAATAATAACATAAGTAATGTGTGGTGTGTGTCCCCGGGCGAAGCCCGGGTAAGAGATAAGTTCTATATAGAATAAATAAGAATAAGTGAGTAAGTGCACAAGAAGCCGTCTATCTGTCTATCTGTCTATCTGTAAGTGTATCTCTATCTCTCTATCTCTCTATCTCTCTATCTCTCAGTGTGTGGGTAGCTGGCTGATGGACAAACTCTGAACCAAGAATCGTATTGGCTGGATATTGGCTGGATAAAGTAATTGGTGAAGTAATAACATAAGTAATAAGAAGTGGCAATGTAGCTACAAACTCTGGAAGCACCAATATAAACAACTAACAAAGCTCTGTAAGCACGACACGAATATGGACAAACTCTGAAGCAATAATCGTATTGGCTGGATAAAAGACTGAGTAAAGGTTCTAACATAAGTAATAATAAGTCCGAATGTGGCTGGCTTATCGACCAACTCTGTAAGCACGACTGAGGCTCGATAAATAGATGAAGTAATAACATATCTAATACTAAGTGCTAATGCTGTGTGTGTAGCTCTATGCTGAGTCTGACCGTACGTGAAACAGTCTTCCTTTAGTCAAAGTGGGCTGTAGTAATGGGTCTTTCAGTAGGTCCAACTGACAACTATCTGACTTGTAGGTTCGACCTTGTCAAACAGTCTGGGGGATGGCGTGAAGTAGCTTAAGGATGTCTATATCTCCTTTCCTAGTCGGAACAGTCTGAATATATCCCCTTCCCTAGTAAAGGCAGGATGTCGTGAAGTAGCTTAAGTCTGTACTGAACCTAGTCGGAACAGGAAGGATAAATCGCCTAGTCAAAACAGGATGTCGTGATCCCCTTCCCTTGTCTCCTCTCCTGTAATATAAATACGTAGGTTAAGCGATAATCCCAGCAGCGTGGGAATTGACCCACCTCCATGCAATAGGGGTCTGGTCCCCACCAGCAATATGTCTGTTGTGGCATGCATCGTATGAAAATCAAAAGATCGTGTTCGTTCTTTGGCTAAGCTGGCCTGGGTCTTCGCAATCGCTTTGGATTAATCGTTCATAAGCAAAGTGGTATCTATCTGCCTGCAGTTCGTAAAAGGTAAACTGCAGCAGTAGGCCCCCAGATTGGTAGGTCTAAAGTAAAGCCAGCACACCCCCTTGCCCAGGTTGGCAGGTCTCCAGCAACCCTTGGCGGGATGTAACTCCAGAGATGTCTAGAGATGGCTAAATCTTAGCAATATCCGGATTGCTAGGGTTCCTGTGGGGGGGAAATAAGTGAAAATCTAACGAGCGCAAATGCCCTTTGATTGTAATCCGTCTGATTCGGATTCATATCTATCCGTTGATTCATTTTCTCCGGCCGGTGAAGAAAGATTGGCATTGGCGGGCAAGGCAGAGCAAAGCATGAATGGGATATATTTCAACCATAGTATGATATGGGGCATAGTATGATATGGGGATGGTGGGAAGGAGCATCATAAGACCGAGGAAAGAAGTGAGTTTTCCGGGATGCTTCAACGCACCGAGTCTTTATGGTTTACCTTCCCAGCCGGCAGAAAATGACTAGACTCCCCATTCAATCCACTGCTACCTCACCCGCGATAGAAGTATTATCTACGTACTACTTTTCTGGATGGGAGATCATACCAGTCCCTTTTCCTATAAGATTGACCTGTCATTTGAATTCCCAGAGATTTGATAGACCCAGTATCCATCTCGAAACCTAGATACGCCCCGATCTGAGTGGAAATAGAAGTATTCTATAAGTCAATCGTTGATTTCTATAGGTCAATATGCAGGCCAGAATCCGATAAGAATCCGTTCAGGGCTTCTTTGAAGTAATGTGTTTCAGGTTTTGCCCGACCATGCTGAGTCATCTGCAAATCGAAGATGAGTGATGCTTTCTCAATTCCTAGTGAAAGAGATACCTGAGATAAGGCTTTCTTCCTTTCCCTTTTTGATTGTTCAATCCCTCGGCAGCTCAAATTCATAGTCCAGGTGGCGTTGCCCACCAAGTAAGAAAAGGTGGCCTTAATTGGGTAGTCAATTGATCTGCATGAATCTGGGCCTTGAACTGGTAATTTCACTCAATCTCCAACTCGATCTGTCGCTGGGTCGATAGGAACAATGAGCTATGGGCCTGGATCCATGCGAAGGTCAAGCGCTCTATTGCCTATAACTATGAAACATAATCGTTTCAGTTCCTCTGCTACTGACGGCTTAGATGCTTTCTCTGCTGCTAATGGTGCTAGGTGCTGGAACCAGGTCAACCGCAACTGAGGAATCGATTGGTTCAAACCGGTCCTGTAATACACTTGACCTATCTGGGAAGAACTAAATAGACGTATAACCATATGGGGATATAAATGATAGGTCTAAGGACAGTATACCTATACCTATCTAGTGTATACGGCATATCCGAGTCGGATGGTAGAGCCTAAGGCATCAAAGGGAGGGTTCAAGGGCAAAGCCATACTGGATAACCAGTGGTGCGAGCTGCTGCTGCTAATAGGACGGTGGTGATATCCTAGTCATAGTCGTATATAGTATGTCTATTACCATTAGGCTAAGGTTATATCACTGCTATTATACACTTATATACCTAGTATAAGGTATTACTATAAGGCAGTAAGTATATAGTTGGTATTTCAATCCATTTTCAATCTTTTCGGGATATTCTTTCCCATGCATTGATTGTTTTGGCCACGTCGCATTTCATATTATCCAGATGCTGGAGCCGGATGGAATGCCCTTAGCAGTTTTGGCCCTGAGCGTATCCGTTTTAGTCACGAGGGGGCGAGACTCTTCTTTCCTTTAGAGTATTTAGAATGAATGGCTGGCTGGGTATTACCAGAGCTCGAAGAGTTGGTCCCATCAAGTCAAGCAAGGTCAACCCCTTCCTTCTAACTGAGTAAGGTAAGGTCGCCTTATTTGGTTGGTCCTGCGCCTTATTTGGTTGGTCGCGGTGTTAAGTCTTGGCCCTTTCTCCTTATTTCCTTGGCCCCTCAAAGAGCTAGATCAGGTCAAGGAAGAGGTATGACCTGAGTTAGCTCTGCTTGGTAAGGTGCTGGTCCTCCCTGAGCGAAGGTAAGGTTATGAAAAGTCAACCCAGTATAGTGATCTTGAAAGGTGAATCAAGCTTACCCGTGGTAGGCATAGTTTGGTAGGCACCACTAGTGGTAGGCCCATGGGACCACCCTATCCTAGGTAGTCCCACTACTACCCACTATTAGTAATGGTATGCCAGGGAGGGAAGAGTCTATGCTAGGCGTACATGCGGCATGCATATCAGTGATATGTCTGCATCATAAGTAAGAGTCTCATAGGTGGCCCTATAAAGTAATGTTACGAGTCACAGCCAGCTATAACACTTAGATAAAGTAAGGCTCTGAGATATGACCTTACGGACTTGGCCGGACTCCCCGAAGAGGGGCATAGATTGAAGTTCTGGTCAGCCGGGTTTACTGGCGGGCTTACCGGGGTGAAACTATGCTACCGGAGAGGATATATTTGTTTTACTGGCGGGTTTCTTCGTGGGGTGAATGCGGGGTCTATCTAATAGTCATAGGAGTGAGGCCCTATTCTTATTTCATTGTGGGTCTAGTCCAAACGAATGCTAGCCCCTCCCTATTATTATTACTACTTAAGCAATGGGATGGACCTCATGGTAGGAGGATGGAATGGTAGGTGCGTGGGTGTAGGAGGTATAAGGAGTAGATGTGCAGTGCATATCCGTATAGTTCTATAATAGTGAATCTATGTAGTGATAGCTTGTGCATAGCTTATCCGCAAATAATAATCAGAATAGGGGAATTGCCCTAATGAATTGAAACATTTAGAAGAATAGGCTCCCGCTCCTAACTCTACCTTTCTGTTTGATGGCTAAGTTCGATAGGCTCTTTCAATAGCCCGGGATTGGATTCAAAAAAGAATGGGATGAAACCGCTAGAGTAGGAAGGGATAGGAATGACAATGGGTACACGGAAAATAGCACTAGCGATGGAGCCCCGAGCGGGTTGGTGTTGCAAACTTCTTATTCAGCTTTTTTTGTTTCTTTTTTACCAGCCTAATAAGACGTTTCCCATTTACGGTGGTTGGTATAATTACGTAGATAATAGAGATTGGAATTACGTAGATAATAGAGATTGGAATTACGTAGATAATTTCATAAAAGCATCTTTATAATGATTCTTTTTTCCCTCATTTTGACTTATTGGGGTTACTTACCGACTGGATCTGCTTGGATAACATCTCTTAGCTCCGGCAAGCCATCTTATCAAATCCTTGCTCTATCTTTTGTAGTTTAGTACTGGCCTATGGTCTTTTTTATTCTTATCTTCCTAGGCTTTCGAGCTCATAAAAGAAATCTATTTGTGTACTAGCCCAGTTAGGTTATCCACTTCAATTCCTTAAACAACCAAGCCTTCTTTTGACTCTTTGTTACCTGCCTATGCTCATTGTACATTCGATCTCCTTCCTTCGATTCGATCTGTTAGTTTCTGTTTTTATTTACACTTAAACCACTAGCTCCGAATAGATCTCCCTAGAGGCTATGCCTTACAATGGGTTATAGCTTTTTCTTTTTGACCGGTATCTCATATAGAACTTACTCTTATGCTGATTCCAATGGACCTGCCCCCCCCCTATATTCTTTTGCTTTGGGACTAAACGATCTCCTACTTTTTTGAGTAAGCGAGTGATGCTGGCTATGGAACTAGATATTCCTATGGAACCTATATAGTGGCTACCGGAGCCTCTTACTATGCCTGCCTCTATCCGTGATCTTTTACCTTCCCGATGGACTTTTTTATTATATACCCTGGTTATCGGGACCCTATGGATATATTTATTGCCAGGTTTTTGGGGCACCTACCTACCTTAAGATCTTGCCATCCGATGCCTACCTAGTTAGTCCAGCGATCCTACCTATTTGAACGAATATGGTCAGAAGTAGACCCATGCCTACCTAGCTTTTTTTAAGATCAGATCACCTACCCTCAAGAGCCTACTTGATATTTAGCTATCACACTCAGCCGAGAAGCCTCATTCACAAGCCAAGGGACTTTTTATTGACAAGCCTGGCGTTGCCTACTACTTGCTGGAGCTGGACTGGAGCACCTGCCCACCTAAGCCAGGGACACGGGAGACTTTATGGAGCTGGAGCACCGGCTGGAGCTAGAGCACGACCCACCAGGCCTTAGTTGCTCCCACACCATGCGGCGGGGGGGACACCCTCAAGGACAGCCTTTATTTCAGTCAGCCTCAAGGACCCGGAGGGCGCTTTCCTGTAATCAGGGAAGGACTTTATGTCAGCCGAACAGCCTTTATGGAAGCCTCAAGGACAGCCTCAGTCAGACAGTACAACCTACGGTCAGACCCATCAGAGAGCTGTGCCGGGAAAAGAAAGCCCGGGGCGGGAACACGCTTACCGCTTTTGGATTACTTATGTTACTACTACACTATTACGATTCCTGCTTACAGCCTTGGGACTTTTTCCTGGCTTCCATATCAACAAAAAGGTTGTCCGGAGGAGTTTAGTCGTGCTTACAGAGTTTTTCCATCGTTGGTCGATAAGACACATTCCCTTTTATTACTTATGTTATTATCCCATTCTTTCGAACAGCCAAGTCGTCCTTCCACAGCTTTTTTTATATTTGTACTTCCAGAGCAGAGCTTTTTTGCTACAGATTTGACAGAGCTTGGCACATATTCGTGCTTACAGAGCTTTTGACTTATACTTACAGAGCTTTCTTCAGATTACTGCTTACGCTTCCAGAGAGATAGAGGGGGTTTTGAGTATATCAGACACATTGACTATTACTTATGTTATTACTCCACTCATTCATTTAGACAGACAATCCGGTCATGCTTATAGAGCCTGGGACTTATTCCTGCCTACAGAGCTTAGTTTTTTCATGCTTCCACAGCTTAGTTTGTCCAGACCAGATTCGTGCTTACAGCCTTCGTAATTAGTTTTCCTTCCAGGGACTAGACTTACTTTAGCTACTTTCAAACTTACTGTTCGCACTAGGGGAGACTTAGATCCTGTTCGGACTAGGGTCAGTACAGCCATCCTTCAGCTATGGAACGCCCCGACAGTACGACAAGGGAGAGCCTACTGCCTACAGTGGACAGTCAGACAGTCATTTGGACCTTGACATTAGGGTTTTCACTGCTTGGACTACTGCCCCTTGGATTTACGGATTCAGGGGGTTAGGGTTCAGGGATGGTTGGATGGATGGACTACTGCTCCTTTTCATACTATTTGAAACCTTTTTAGACTGTCAGAACCATCAGAGAGCACACTCAGCATTGGGATATCTAATTCATTTACCCAGCCCTTATCCAGCCCAAAGACTATGCATTTTGACTTCTCTTTTGACTTATGTTATTACCTTTACAATGACTTTCTCCAGCCCCAGTCGTCCTTACAGAGCCTTTTGACCTTTTTACTGCTTACAGAGCTAGCTTTTGTTTTCGATTTTCATGCTTCCAGAGCAGAGCTTTGGTGGGACTTATTAGTGCTTCCAGAGTTTGGACTTTTTACTCCTTACAGAGCCTTTTTTGCTCCTTATTCTGCCGCTTACTTAGTTGGTCGATAGTTGGGACATATTAGTGCTCCCATTTTCAGAATTGGTCGAAACAAAGAAAGCAAACCAGCTTTCGTCTCTCTTCGGTGCTCGTTCCAAATAAGTATTCCGGTTCAATTCAAACACTAACAAATCTATCTAGGCGAAGCGGAAGAATTAAGGAGGCGGGCTCCTTGCTCGATGCGGACAAGCGGCTTCGCCCTTGCTCTCCTTAACTATTTGTCGAGCAAGCAATCAATTTCAATTTACTTATTGGGCTCTCAAATAAGTAAAAAAAAGGGCCCTGCCTTCCTTGATGCTTATTGGGTGGGGGGCGTTGGTCGAGCGTGCTCCGCATCCTCTCCTTAACAGTCGAGCCCTGCCTTCCTTGATGCTTATTGGGTGGGGGGCGTTGGTCGAGAGTTCGGCAGGCTCACGATGGCGGCCTTATATTGAGAGCCCTGCCTTCATTTGACTTATTGGGTGGGCCCTCTCAAATAAGTAACTAAAGGTTGGTCGAGAGTTCGGCAGGCTCACGATGGCGGCCTTATATTGAGAGCCCTGCCTTCCTTGATGCTTATTGGGTGGGGGGCGTTGGTCGAGCGTGCTCCGCATCCTCTCCTTAACAGTCGAGCATGCTTACGCATCCTACTAATTTGGCCATTTTAGCTTGGCGGAGGTTTTTCAAGATTTCCCTACTAATTTGGCCATTTTGGGAGGCGGAGGTTTCTTGCCTCATGACTGGCAAAGTAGTTAGGTCGCTTTCCTCATGACTGGCAGAGTAGTTAGGTTGCCTTCCTCATGACTGGCAGAGTAGTTAGGTTGCTTGCCTCATGACTTAATGAAAGGGGATGTTTTCTTTCCTCATGACTTGCCAATCCACCAATCCACATTGTAGGAATCCGGTACACATTACAGGAAAGGAAGCCGCGTATCTTCCCCATTACAGTCAAGGTCTCCCCTCCATAACTGCTATATAACTGCCTCATCCGCATTGTGGGTATCCGGGTCTTCCCCATTAAGTCAAGGTCTCCCCTCCGTAACTGCTCTACATATCCCCAGCCACATAGCATCCCTCAGGGCAGGGTCTTACCACTATCTCCCCCACCCTATCTCCCCTCCATAACTGCTCTACATATCCCCATCCACATAGCATCAATCAGGGTCTTACCACACCCTAGCTCCCACAACACCTCCCCATAAATGCTATAGAACTGTCAAAGCCACATGGCACGAATCAGGGATTGTTACATCAACAGAACCGCACCATTCTAGAGAGGGGAATAGAAGCACAGAGAGTGGATAGGATGGGTATGATTGGATAAGCTTAACCTGGACCTATGGCTATGGGTATGGTTGGATAAGCTTAACCTTTACCTATTAATGGGTATACCTCTATTCGTTCGGTAAAATATCTCTATCCAGCTTCCAGCTTCCAACTAATATATTCCAGCTACAGGCTTCGGCAACAGTCAATACCTCACTGTCGTTCGGCATGGGGGGGTAACGGTGAATCGGCCCATGGACTGTAGCTACTTGCTTTAGGTGAGACAGGGTAATCAATCAATCTTATCTTCCAGGGTTGGTGATACTTGCTTGAGGTGAGGCAGGTTAATCGTACAAGGTCAAGTTGGTGATACTTGCTTGAGGTGATAAAGTCTTACTCGTATAGGTGTCAAGCTTCCCGCTAATGTATTCCCGCGAAGCTACTCCCTTCGGTCGTAATCCGACTGATATTTTCTCACAGTCGTTTGGTCACGAGTAATACCTCACTTCGTTCGGCTACATTATCTATGCGAGCATGATACCTCACTGTCGTTCGGCAACAACGAGTATTCCCTCCCTTTGGTTGGGAACACTCTCTCTTCCCAGCTGAGCTCAGCTAGCGAGGATGACCAGCCCAATCACTTACGGGAGATTTCCTGTAGTTAGGAGGTAGGGATTCCCACCTATCATAGTCATTTTCATCAGTCAAGAGGTAGGGTAGGTTTGCTTACTTGTAGGTGAGGCAGGGTAATCGTACGTGGTAGGGAGGATGCCCACCTTTTAGGAGGTTTACGAGCCCATGAGCAGCACGAGGTCCGGTTTCAAGCTTATAAGCCACTGAACTTTCACGAGGTCCGTGCAACAGATGGATACCATTTGCTTGGCGGGATGATAAGTACTCGCTTGTACAGATTGGATGGTTACTACTAGCTTGGTTCGGCGAGCAATCCGGTCGGTTTTCAGTTAGCCTTAGCATGGCTCACGTGACCATGGTTCAAGTAAACGAGGTTCACGAGCTATTCATTTTTTGTTTCATGTTGCGTTAGTTTCTTTAGGCAACAGTGTGCGGCCACTTAGCATCAAACCATTACTTTATAGCCGCCCCAGTGAGAGCCAGGCCATGTGAAGCAGGCAGGCAACAGAGCCCCCATCCATGTTAATTAAGCTACATTCTCTGTGCTTTTTTAGGAGCCTCTAGGTTTAGACAACTCCTCGTACAGCTATAAATCAGCCGGAAACTAATTCTTTTACAGGGAGCTCTTATCCAGGTTTAGGATCTACTACGGATCTCTGCCTTAGGATACCAACTCTTCGTACAGGTTCAGGAGGTGATTGTAGCCTTAGTTTAGAATACATTACGGGGGGCTACTTCCCTGCTCGCTACTCATGGCCTGCCTCCATTGCTACTGCTTCTTTAGGCTTCCTTCATACTGCTCCTGATGGCCAGGTGGCCCCGTATTCAAGGTTGGTTAAGTAGTTGGTTAAGTAATTCCAGAAGCACCACCAGTATATGCACCGGTTCGATATTCAAGTGCCAGAGACGGGGGCTAAGACATAAGCATTTGACCGAGTTGACCCGGTTCCAGAAGTTGACCCGGTTCCATACCTTCCAGGATTAGAAGCCGTCGCAGAGCCAGATTCAGATGTTCGTGATAGAGATGATTAGTTTGATGAGAGATATTCTGACTTTCCAGATCCGGAGCCATAGTCACCAGCAGTAGCAGGAGTTTCTGTTGTTTATTACTTTGATTATTCTCTTTATTTTGATCCTGCAGAAGTTTATCCAGTCGATTAAGCAGTCGAAAAAGCAGCAGTAGAGCCAGTTGGTGGACCAGAAGCCGCGGATTCTCTTACTACAGAGCGGACGTACCTTCCATCTCTAGATCCATGACCAGTTCCATATCCAGCTATAAAGGCAGAGGCACTACCATCATAGGCAGGGGCAACGGAATATTGAGTAGTAGACCCGGCATCAAAGACAAAGGTAGGAGTAGGAGATACACGAGCAGTTCAAGATGCAGGAGCAGTTGTTCCAGTATATTCTGCAGCTGATGAACGAGATCGATATCCGGTAGCTCCAGTAGCATCAGAGCAAGCATCATAAGCAGAAGTCAATCCATCAAGCATCCGAGTCAATTTAAGCTCCTATAGGTGGTGTTACAATATTAGCAAGTGATCCAAGAAGTCTAGTTCCGACCAAGAGCAAAGACAGATGCAGATCCAGAGGCAGTGGTTTCAGCACCCTCAGCATCCTTCCCACCATCCCTTCCATTTTGAACACCAGCAACATCCCTTCCTGTTCCGCTAGCATATCTAGCAGCAGAGCCAGTAGCCGCGGTTCCAGTTCCAGAAGCAAGAGATCTAGCTTATCCACCACTACTACCAGTACTAGCAGCAGAGAGTAAGCAGAGGCTAGAGCAAGGACAGCAGCATCTTAGCTAGTTGTTTAAGCAATAGATCCAGTCGATGATGCAACAGTTTCTTTAGTTGGCACTAAGTAGAAGTGTCATATCCTTACCCAGTTGGAGTTCCAGTAGGATATATAGTTCCAGATCCACCAGCACTAGTGAAAGCACCAGTTGGAGCACCAGTTTAACCTATTGAAGCAGCACGAGTAGCCGCTTCTTTCCTATCCTAGCATCCCTACCACCTGTTCCGATATTTTGCACATATCTACCTGTTCCTACTTTTGGTACATCAGTAGTGTGTAGAGTTGACCGAGCACCAGCATCACCTGCACCACCGGGCTTTGCACCAGCACCTGGGTTTGGTATTTCATTTCTTCCACCAAGGTTTGCGAAACTTGGAGAATTCCTCTCCTCTCCCTCTCCTCTCCCTCTCCCTTAAGGTCGAGCACCTAAAGGTCCTCTCCTTATCAGTCGAGCCTGCTTACGCATCCTTAGGGTCGAGCACCTAAAGGTTAGGGTTTACTTATTGGGTTGGGGGGTTAACAGTCGAGCATGCTTGCGCATCCTCTCCTCTCCTTAACAGTCGAGCACCTAAAGGTCCTTATCAGTCGAGCACCTAAAGGTCCTTAACAGTCGAGCACCTAAAGGTTAGGGTTTACTTATTGGGTTGGGGGGTTTCACAGTCGAGCCTGCTTGCGCATCCTCTCCTCTCCTTATCAGTCGAGCCCCCTAAAGGGTCCTTATCAGTCGAGCACCTAAAGGTCCTTATGGTCGAGCACCTAAAGGTCCTCTCCTCTCCTTATCAGTCGAGCCCCCTAAAGGGTCCTTATCAGTCGAGCCTGCTTACGCATCCTTAGATTGAGAGCAACTAAAGGAGGTTTACCTGCTTGTCCGCATCGGGCAAGGACCGGTAGGGGCTTGCTTGACGTTAGGAAAGCAAGGTGCGAAGCCGCTTGCTCGACCAAAGAGAGAGCAAGGATATTGGTTGAATGGATCTGCTTGCTAGAGGTGAGGTGGATGGTGTGATATTTCATGTGTGATGGCCCTCCCTGTAGAAAGGGTTCTGGCTAAAGGCTGCTTCCTGGTGACTGGCTAGAGGTTTCAAGTCCAACAAATACAACAACTTCGACAATAATCATACTTAAAGGAGGATGGAGGGGGCGGGACTAGAGCCATTCAGGAAAAGGAGCTAGGTTTGACATTTCTCAGGGCAGGCAGACAGGTAGTGATTCATCAGGTCAGGAGGTAGAGCCATCCAGTGAATAGATCTATCGCATAGAACTAGAGGTAAAGGTCCCGACGGCCTACTGGGCTAAGGCACGGGTAACGAGAGATCAGAAAGAAAAGGTGAAATTAGATCTTATATGAGATTCTGGTATGATCGATTAGCTAAAGCGTAATTACATATATGATTCATTACCGATCCCCACCTACCAGCCATCCCAAGCCAGCGATCCATCCCATCCATCCCAGGAAGACCAGTCTATTTTGCTACTTGACTGGCGGGATTTTCACCTTAGTGGCAATATCAATCAGGCCTAATCCTCCCTAAGATTTAGGAAGGATGCAGATATGTCGGGAAACTAAGGGAAGGCCTCTAAGTCAGGTAATTATTGAAAGGGCCCTTTCTCCTCTGTCGTCTGTTGGTAAGGCCTTATTCTCCGCGGTAAGAGGTACTTCTAAGGTCTGACGTTAAGGATGCGCAAGCAGGCTCGACCACCGCCTTTTAGTTACTTATTTGAGAGGGGCACAAAATAAGTCAATTGAACTTCCTTCTCCTCTCTCAGGTATGGATGCGTTTACGGGGTATGGTTGAACGGTTCCTTCTCTTTCATCTGTTGGGAACATGGGGACATCTCCTCTCTCGTATGGCGGTAAGGACTTATCCTCTATCATCGTCTGGTGTCACCTTGTCTCAATCGATATGCTTGTCTGGTAACAACATGTATCAATCTCTTTTGGTGAGAGAACGATGGTAGCAATGAGAAAAGCAAGCGGTGGCACGTTCATCATCTCCATAGCAAGATCGAGCAATAAACTTAATACTTACTAAGTGGGGCCCCCCCTTCTTCTAAATATTCCAAGGTCCCGGAGGGGCTTGCGCTTCTGAGGGCAAGGAAGTAAGTCTTTTTGGGATAGTACTTACTAAGGGGGGTATTTGGGGTCCAAGGAAGTAAGTACTATAATAGCTTTGGGGCCTTCGGCAAGCAGCGAGTTCGATCAGCAGGCATTTAGCAGCAGTGATTCACACGATCATAGTGCCGTGTGCCGTGCCAGGGTTGGTTCGCTCCGTCCGTTGTAAACTTGGCTCAATGTCTTCTGGTGGGAACATCTATCGGTGAACGTAAGGACAAAGTGCAACCTTCCATCAGTGGAGCCTACCCGCTATTGCGATTTATGCTTGCCCGTTGATGGATTGCTAACTTACGCTAAACAGGCTTAGTGGGGGGTGAATACCTCAAGACCACAGTCCCACCTCACTGGAATGGAATGACGAGAAAAGCTTAACGCGTAGGAACAATGGATGGAATGTGACTACCTGGGCTGGGTGGGATAAGAACCAACTGGCTGGTTAGCCTTTTTAGCGGGCTGGCAGGCTAGATGGAGGCTGGCGGGAGGGAGTAAAGAGCTTGCTGGGATAAAGCATCCACCCAGGCGGGCGGGATAAGATAAGAAAACAAACCGGTGGAATGCTATTACGGGATTGCTGCTGGCCTTAGATAGACCTCGATTGATACCCTATCTCTATTATTGCCCTTCTATCTATCCCTGCCTGATCTTTTCTCTCGACCTACTCGACTTGGCTTGGATACCTGGCTGCTTGGCTTGGCTACTCAATTGGGATGGTGTGCTAATCGACTGTGGCTGCTGCTCTGACCCGCGCTTATTGACTCCACTTTGACTATGCTGCTTTAGCTCTCGTTCCACACTGGGCTGTGCTGCCCTTGTTTCAACCTGCTAGACAATGGACTTTGGTCATGTTGCTACCGTTATTACTTAACCTGACCTTCCAATCTAGACCTTGAAATCGAACCCTTCAATCCGGGCCTTTCAATTATACCTTTCAATCTGTACTTCTCTATCGGGACCTACCTGTCAATCTGGACCTTTATCCATGCCCTTCAATCCGACCTGCCTTGACTGCAAAATGAATGCCGGGATGTTGGGTTTCGCCCACCCACACAGATTGTTGGTCCAGCTTTATGGGTTCGTTCCGTCCACCACAGATGGCTTATTCAAGTGGTAGCAGGGGTCCCAAGTGTGCCTTGCTTGACCACATATTAAGCCCGCCTTTCTTTCATGCCAGCCATCCCGTTTTTGCTTACCTTAAATGCTAAGGATATTGAAACGCCCTAGAATGAAATCTTTGAGAAGTGTGGTATAGATGTGTGTTTCCAATTCGTTAGTTGCCGGATCGACTGAAATAAGAAGAAATAGGGTTCTAATCCCATGCAAGCTTACTCATATAAAATGGACTTACACAGTCTTACCATTGTCTTATTTGTCTCAATGCTATTAGTAGATAACTAGATGCTATTAGAATTGGTTCCATTCATTATATATTTGAGAATTGATTCAGCCATTGACTAAGCCCCACCAGCCTTATATCTCGGCTAGGTTAGGCCTAATAAGAAATATCTATGGGGCTATATCATCGGAACTCTAATGGAATGGGTTTTCCTATTTCGAATGGCCGGGGTGCCGCCTATTTGAACGGGACTGCAGTAAGTCCTTCCCTTTATCATCTGGTGGGTATCCATTGATGGGGCCTTTTCTCGTCGGTGGTAACTTACTTGGAATGGGTGCACCTAACGCGCCCAGGCGCCTGTTATTTAGCACAGTATATTCTACGCTATTGTTTGTATATCTACGTATATATATATATATATCTATGCTGTGTGGTGTAGGCGGATATAGCCTATACGTTGTATCTCTATGAAGAATCCTCTACGTGTAACCTCATCGAAGCTCATCGTGTAACTTCATGCATTGTGCAACCTCTACGCGTATATCTACGTGTAGCTTAGTAGCCCCCATTGAGTAGCCCCATGGATTAGGCCCCTCCCGGCAGATATTGTCTATTGTACCCCACCCCGAAGAAAAGATGTGAGCTGTGCCCCACTCGGCAGATATTGTAGGGTGGGTATGTGGGTTGTTCAACATGTCTATCAGCTATGTAGGTCCCCTGCCTGTGTCTGTCTGTTTAATTGAACTGATTCATTTCACTGAAGTCTGTATTGAAATGTGCATCTAGTGGTTGAGCTCTAATATTTCTATTTCGACCCCAAGAGTCAATCCATGTATGTGGATTAGTACTTATTCTGAGATAACCTTGTTTCCCCCCCCATACATTCACGATTCCAACTAGTTGCATAAGCCTTGGCCTTAGCTTAACTAGGCATAGTTCAATCAATATCTTGCCGTTCTGGATGAATGATTTATACTATTTAGCTCTACGGACTTAGAGTGAAAGCCATAAGTACTACTCACTCATATGGACTTCCGGTATCAGTCTTAGCCCTATGGACTGCCCTATGGACACTTTCTTTCTTACTTGCCCTAAGACCATATAGTCAAGACTATTAGCACTGGTAACATCGAACTGGTAACACACGTAGAATCACTTCCATCCTGTGCACGTCGAACCGGTAACGTTGGATCTAGAACTGGTAACACACTTAGAATCACACCTTCCTGGGCATGGTGGATGATAACTGTTCAAACACTTTGAATCCCCTCACTTCTAACACTGACCACCATAGGTTCATCATGCTGCACTGTGACTGGAGCTTGATTTATACATCGACGAGAACTTATAGCTGTACCGACCCTAGGTTCATCATGCTACACTGAGTAGAGCTTACCTCCATGTGACTATACTTAATGCTGCACCTTCTAGCTCATACTGCCAACAGGCTACTACGACTAGCGACTATGCGACTATGATTCCTGAATCGAATATAAGCATCGAGCAGCATTGACTCTTGGCATCGAGTGGATAAACACCTGGATTGAGTACCGGCATCGAAACCACCTGGATCGCCTCTTGGATCAACAGCATGAAGTATGACTCCTGTATTGAGTATCGGCATCAACCAACTCCTGGCATCAACTACCGGCGGCTATCGGCTATGACAACAGGCTATGATTCCCGGCAATTACTATCGGCTATAAACAATGACCTTAAGGCGATGACAATTGGCTATGACCTTCAGGCAGCTATGATTGACAATGATCGGCTGGTGTTTGGCAATGACTGTTGTATGACCCTCAATGGGTGCATCATAAGTAATGCATTGATCGTCATGTAATCCAATCAAGGTAGGAACATTTCCCAAGGTTCTGTATCGGTATAGATCGAGGTCGAGGTAGAGAGAGAGACTTACACGTGGCATCGAGTGCACCGACTCTTGGATCGAGTGTATTGAAACCTGGCATTGACTATGACTCATGTTCAAATGTAAGTTAGGCCTAAGTCATATCAGGTAAAAAAGATTTTTCCATAGAGCGAAGTCACTTTCACGTGGACTTGGGCCTTATGTCTCATAATAGGCTGTTGAGCTAGTTTTGATTTGACATTACATATTTTTAGATTATGTATACTTCATCTTATATAGACATATGCGTATTTATTCTATATCTATGGATGCAAATTTTGGTGTGAAATGCAATTTTCCATTCAATATGTACATGCGTGCTTATGTGACTAAGAATGTGAAAAATGCAAATAGAAAATGTCATTAGCTTTCGAATCAGTAAGTTTATGAAACCTCCTAGTAAAATGAACATATGTAATAAGTGAAAAATGGCCAGGAGTCTCACCTGTCAAAACATTTGAATAATTGTAGGATCTCAGACACGGTAGACATTCATTATTCAACTAACTGAGACACTGCTAGTTGCGAGTCGAGGTGGATAACTAAGTGCTATATACTGAGCGCAATAGCTTATGCTAAAAGTTCAATGACCACTCATGGGTCTACGGTCTTGCGGCATCAGCAGCTGCTATCTATGGCCCAAAGTGACTTATTTCTTGTTAGGAGGGCGGCGGGATAGACAAATCGGTAATGCGGAATCTTTTTTTGGGGTGGGGTATAAGGGGAAGGTAAAAAGAAAAGGTAGGTTGCGGGTTGAAGGATCGTAGGGATATAAAGACGGGCAGCAAGAGAGGTCGAAGGTAGATCGAAGGCGGCAGGGATCAAGGTCGAAGGTCTCAGGAAGGGAGCAAGGTCGATAAGCCCGCAATCTAGCCATCCAGCCAGCAAGCGAGTTCCAGCCTCCCACCTACCTTATTTGAAGGATAGTTGTACCTCCCTTACTTTATGTCTAGCTACTCTGATAACACATATTTATATGGTGCGTGGGGCTTTGCATGCTGTACCAACCCTTCCAAATGCCCCCAGTCACGTAAGGAATGCCCCCCAGTCACTTCCTGCCCAATGAAGAAATCCATCCTTTCACTCTCGCTGCTACCCTTTCACTCTCGCCTTTACCTTAGATAGGTCTGGCTGGCTTTCTGGCTTGTGCTGGCTCTGATGCCTATCCCTTTGTCTATGCCTTAGCTACTGATGCTTCTACTGGTACGGGTTATGTAACAGCTTAATCGACAGTATCAACTTCTTTACCAACTGGTGAAACAAAGGCATAATCTACGGCATAATCTGCTAGTGGTACTTAAGCTACTCGATCTCTAAAACCAAGCTTTGGATCTGGCTCTCGATCTGGATCTCTAAATGGAAGGGATACTAGTAGGCAAGGTGCTGCCTCTCTCACAACTGTAAGGTATTATGCTGCTTTCTCTACTACTGATGCTTGCTCGGATCCTTCTCTATAAGCTACTGGATCTGGAACTACGCCGGTCAGCTCCTGGTTCTGCTTTTGGTTCTTCTCCTGGTACTGCTTATCAATATCGATTTTGTACTATATTGGCTCATGACTCAATCGATCGGTAAGGGGTAGACGTAGTGAAGTACAGGAAACAGGCCCATGGTACAAGTTTCGAATTGACCTAAGCAAAGGCCCAGGGGAACAAGTAATGAAGGTTAGATAGCCCGTTCAAAAGCGAGATCGAGACCCATTATAGGCATCTGAGAGAGACCTCATTTAGTTACAAAGCTAGTTTTCACCTTGCCCTCAGAAGCACAAGACGGGAAGAGGATGCGCAAGCAGGCTCGACCAAAGGATGCGCAAGCAGGCTCGACCGCTAGGGAGAGGAGGCGGAGGTTTTGAAGCGTAATGACATATATAATTCATTCATGCATAATGACATATGCCCATAGCAATAAGAATGACTGCTATAATGTCAGTCATCTGATTTCATTTGAATGAGAAGGGAACGAACGACTTGTCCCTTTTGTCTATCCCTTTTTCGGTATCACCCTGGCGACGGGGAAACTACCATCACTCGGTAGGGAAATGAGAATCCAAAATATTCCTATGTATGTGACCATTATATTAGAGGCACCCTCCTGTTTCCACCTCCGCTACGACAACGTGTCACAAACAATATTGGAAGTCGTTGGTTGGGAAGAGAGTACAAAGCTCGCAAGCAACTTTGTGAAAAACGAGTGGGATACAATTTTGGAGAGGGGCGATGGCGTTTCTCAAGGCATTTGTCTTCTTGGAGTCAAGGGAGATAGTTCGGGGGCTGAACTACATCACCGCCTTATCTTGGCGTTGAAGCCTTTCAGTATTTCTGTGAAACATTTCTTCGTGTATAGGAGTTTGAGCGCCGCCTGCGTAGCCTTCTTAGTCAAAGGGGATCGCCGTAATGGCTCTATTTGGACTATCTGGGGTGTGACTGCGGAGGAGATCTACAGCCTCGCTTACGCGAGATGTCACAAAAAGTCTCTGAAACACGCTCGGTACATCGTCTCTTCTGAGAACCCCAGTATTGAAACCATTCTGGGATCCTATCGATTCGAGAAGGGGCGGAGCGTAGAACGCGAGTTGGAATGGCGTGAGATGCGCGAAAGCGAGAAGGCGGATATGGGAGGGAAGCGGGGAAAAGAAAGGCATCCTCATATAGAGAAAGAAAAGGCTATCAGTGAAGCTGATTCCGGTTAGGACAATACGGTGTATGAAAGGGGGACCTTCTCTGCACCCATGGCTGGGAGACCAAGAAATCCCCGCAGATGTACAGCCCCGCTTCAGTGAGGCCGAACTGCGATAACAAAAGGGGGTTGATATTAGATGGTAAAAGCGCTTTCTAGCGTTCTCCCCGGTTCGAATCCGGGCGCCCCCCTTCCAGCCAACCGCGTCCATTCCCACAATCCTATTCTCAATTCTAAGCTTCGATGATGCGCTTCTTAAACCAGATTGATACTCAAAAGCCTGCTTCGGCAAAGTCTTTCACTCGCTAATTGACCCCGGCGGTAAGGCCTGTTCTCCACAGAGATAGGAATCTACTTCGTACTCGGCGAACGCCATTCCATAGGTATGTGTCCTTTATTACCACCATCGTGGGTTTCTATTTAGCCATAGGTGTTGGTACCCGGCCGTATCTAGCTACCCACCCGTATCTTATGGTTACCTACTAGCCTGGATCTCGATACCCACCCGTATATGGCAGTGATTGGTTTATACTGAATGTATTCTTAAAGGGGCATGAGCTTCTGAGAGGGGTGCACAACAGTCTTTTGAGAGGGCCACGGACGGACGAATGAAGACTAGCCAGGAGAACTAGACGGTAGTCCTCGCCAGGAAACCTAACCATAGCAGCCAGACCTGTAACTCCACATAATCACTCTACCCCACATAGCCAGTCATACTCAGACCCTTGAAATCAATGCTCACGTCCCAATCAAAGGCCCGAAGGGTGCTAACGCACGCTCGACTAAAAGCCGCCATCAACTCGAAGAACTAAAGGCCGCCATCGAAAGATGTGAAAACCGCCGCCAACGTAAAATGGCCAATCTTTATAGGGAAAGATGTGAAAACCGCCGCCAAGGGTGAGCCTGTCGAACTCTCGACAACAGGCCGCCATCGACGTGTGAGGAGAGGACCCGGTAGGGGGCTCGACCAAAGGGAGAGGAACAACTCTCTTTTGGGGCCCCTTCCCCAAAAGAGAGGACCGACAGGGTGCGTAAGCACACTCGACTGTCAAGGAGAGGGGCTCGACTGATAAGGAGAGGTCCGGCAGGGTGAGGGTGAGCCTGTCGAACTCTCGACCTATGGGAGAGGTAACGTGTGAGGTCCGTCAGGGGCTCGACTGATAAGGATGCGTAAGCAGGCTCGACTGATAAGGAGAGGACCTTTAGGTGCTCGACTGTTAAGGATGCGCAAGCATGCTCGACTGTTAGGGTTTACTTATTGGGTGGGGCAATAAGTAAACCCTAACCTTTAGGTGCTCGACCATAAGGACCTTTAGGTGCTCGACTGATAAGGATGCGTAAGCAGGCTCGACTGATAAGGACCCTTTAGGGGGCTCGACTGATAAGGACCTTTAGGTGCTCGACCCCAGGTTGACTTATTGGGTGGGCCAATAAGTAAACCCAAGAGGAGAGGATGCGGAGCACGCTCGACCAGCGCTAGTTACTTATTTGAGAGGGGCACCCAATAAGTCAATTGAACCTTTAGGTGCTCGACTGTTAAGGACCTTTAGGTGCTCGACCCCAGGTTGACTTATTGGGTGGGCCAATAAGTAAACCCAAGAGGAGAGGATGCGTAAGCAGGCTCGACTGTGAAACCCCCCAACCCAATAAGTAAACCCTAACCTTTAGGTGCTCGACTGATAAGGATGCGTAAGCAGGCTCGACTGATAAGGACCCTTTAGGGGGCTCGACTGATAAGGACCTTTAGGTGCTCGACCCCAGGTTGACTTATTGGGTGGGCCAATAAG
>Ga0213497_1000017_pt1 | contig 19829 bp, 12 predicted proteins | sample Lodgepole_Yose_3_FD_150979 | JGI IMG/M metagenome (GOLD analysis project Ga0213497, IMG submission 150979) | Leaf-associated microbial communities from Pinus contorta in Yosemite National Park, California, United States - Lodgepole_Yose_3 | ecosystem: Host-associated > Plants > Phyllosphere >...
TAGGGCTGACCCCCTAGCTCTCAAGCTCGGAGGGAATTAGCTCTAACGGAGTGTTGTCTCGCCGAGGGAGCGCTTCTCTCAAAGTTCTTAGAGTTCAGGCGCTTTGCCGAAACTTGACTTGATTCGAAATGACATATATAATGAATGAATGCATAATGACATATATAAGATATGCATGATCTGCTAAAGCGTAATTACATATCTCATTCATTCATGCATAATGACATATATAAGATATGCATGATCTGCTAAAGCGTAATTACATATCTCATTCATTCATGCATAATGACATATATAATATATGATTGGATTCGATACCATAATGACATATATAATCTATCTCATTCATGACTGGAATCACTGGTCGAAATGAACCAAATATTCATCTCGATATAGGCGCCGGCCCTACCTAAATGAAGAAGAGATCAAACCCGGGGGGCAATAGGCCCCAGGAAGGGGCTTTCATTTTCAGAGTCATTTTCTCCGCAAGATCCCGAATTGAGATCTCTCCCGAATTCCCTACCTAATTGATTGATTGGATCAAAATGAAAGGATGCGTAAGCAGGCTTTTAGTTACTTATTTGAGAGGGGCCACCCAATAAGTCAAATCAATTTCTTGCTTGCTCGACCAAATAAAAGGGCGAGGGCCCTCTCCCGGGGGTCGAGCGTTCGTTACCTCACCCTATATTCTTTAGGGGCGGAGCCACTCACTATTCCGATGGTGAGGACCGGTAGGGGCTCGACTGTCAAGGAGAGGGGTCACTCACTCATTCATATGCCCCCCACCCAATAAGCAAACCCTAACCGGCAGGGGCTCGACTGTTAAGGAGAGGGAGAGGGAGAGGAGAGGGGTCGCTCACTCATTCATATGGGTGAGGGGCATTTGATGCTCAAAATAGATCATACTCAAAAAAAGAGTTTGATCCTGGCTCAGAACGAACGCTAGCTATATGCTTAACACATGCAAGTCGAACGTGGCTTGCTTCCCCATCCATCCACGTGGGGGCAGAAGGGCAAAAATCCCAAATCATTCATAAAGCAAGCTAATTCGCGCTGTTCGATGAGCCCACGTAGTATCAGGTAGTTGGTTAGGTAAAGGCTGACCAAGCCAATGATGCTTAGCTGGTCTTTTCGGATGATCAGCCACACTGGGACTGAGACACGGCCCAGACCCTGCGCAGCAGTAGGGAATATTGGACAATGGGCCGCCCACCCTTATATGGCGGGTGCGAAGCCTCCTATTTTACTTCCGGGGTCGAGGGTAAGTAAAATAGCTAGAATTTTGACTGACTCACCGGCCTACACGCGAGTTGTTGTAGGTGAGCCTCATATCATCGAATCAATCTCGCGACCGGTCTTAGCTGCCTGTGGTAATTCACAAAGTCAGTAATACTGTAAAAAACGAACATTCCTCGCGGGATTGAGGCTCGAGGATGCCCGGGGCCTTGATCGAATGAATTCTGGGTTCTTCGGCCTGCGGAGAATGTTTGGTCAGTACTTGAGTGACGCCGGGGTAGAGGGATGAAAACAAATCCAAATCATTTCTCAAGCCAGCGGTCACTATCTCGGGTATCCTGCCTAATACCGGAATGATCTAAATTACGATTTAGGGAATTCTGCCTTTCGATCCTGATTTGGTGAGTGTGGTCGTTTGAAAGGCCGAGGGCTGCGCTCCCCTCTCCCGGGAGTCAGCGGACTCAGTGGACGAGATGGGCGCGTATATGAGCGGCCTATGTATAAGGTGAAAGGCGGGCTGAACGTATCCAAAAACCGAGATGCGCAATCGGTTACCCACTTGAGGGGCATCTAGAAGATGTCGCTAGAGGGAAGGAGGGCTTTTTGGAGCGTAACGAGAAGGGGGGGGGGAAGTTGGGAGTGAATTGTGTGGGAGAGAGAGGAATACTGGGGGTAGGTGGGGGAGCCGAAGACGGACTGATTCTGGTTCTGGTTCTTTCCCTATTGATGTGCGGTATGAGTCTCGATTCCGGAGCTGCTCAGTCTAGTGGTAAAGCTTCAGATCTTGAAGGGAAAGCGTAACCCCAAGCAAGGGGGGGTAGGAATTCTCTCGCTGCTTTCTCTGTAAAGACGTAAACCAACTACTGAATTGGCGGTTCAACACTAGGACTCAATGAAGAACCCTCAGGCCCTAATTCCCTTGCAACAGATCACCCTGAAGAAGTCAAAGAACTGAACTCAGGTTTCAGAAGTGTTCACAGGGGCGCTATTCCAGAGGCAACCAAATTCTACCGAAGACTAGGATGCAGAACTTGAAATTAGCGATGCGGGAGGGTGAGCTTGTCGAACTCTCGACGAAGGAGAGGACGATGATCAATTCAATCCACGAGAGGGAGGGAAAGTTGACCACTTGCAGAACTTTAGAACAAAAGACAAGGTTCTCAGACTAAGCTTCAAAGGCCACCCCAAATGCGCATGGATTTATCCCAAAAATCAGAAACTGAAATTGAAACTTTAGAAGTAGGCAAATTCTGGTTGACGGATGCTGAGTGTCTCTTCCTCGGAGGAATTGACTGCGCCTTCCCGATATGATCGGTTGGCGGCAGGCTGGATCGCCTAACGGCACAGAGATCCGCCTGCATACTGTTATCGGTCACAGAACCCTCCCGGGGGGTGCGCGAAGCGCGCATGGACAGAAAGAGGAAGATCTGCTGCATGGACCAGAAAAAGTCCCTAGCCAATCTGGTACGAAAAAGGTAGCCGTAGTAGAGGAACCTGCGGCTGGATCGAATCCCATTAGTGGCTGCTAACTAAAGCAGTATCGCAGACTTACCAAAGAAAGCCGTTGAACGGACCTTTGCAGTGCTTTCCATATTTTGCATAGGTCAAATGGGAAGATGCTTTCTGATATTGGATTGGAAGATGCTTTCTCCATTGATTGATCGATATGGCTTTCTCGGACCATATTGATTTCACATCAGCTGGTTTTTGTTCGCGTAACGACAACGAAGTGAATAATCTACTTTCTGAATTTGGTCATAATATTCTCATGATGAAGCATAAAGTCACACCTCGATATTACGGGAATACAAATAAGGGCCTACATTTGAACCTATTAATCAAAAATAAGGAAGGCCGGTGGACCCGTATTTTATACACAATATTGCATATTGATAATTTAGTTAGCGCGTATGAGAATATCCAGGCGAACCCGGGGTTAATGACTCATGCCATCACCCGGGAAACCATTTCGGGTATCTCGAAAGAGCGCTTAGCCCATATATCTTGTGCTTTATTGAAAGGCACGTTCGACTTTTCTCCCATGCGAAGGATATTTGTTCCGAAGCCCAAATCGAAGGATACAAGGCCAATAACGATCTCTTCCCCAATTGATCGGGTTGTGCACAGGTCCGTCGCCAATGCGTTGGAACAAATATTCGAACACCTTTTCCTGCCAGTTTCATATGGATTTCGCCCATCAGCGAGCACTCACTCCTTCTTCGCGGAAGTATGCAAATGGACGGGGATAAAACGAATCATCCACGCAGATGTCAAAAAGTGCTTCGATAACATTGAGCACTCGACATTAATTCACTTACTGGAGAAACACATAGCAGACCCCTTATTCCTAGAACTACTAATGAAATTTTTGTCTACTCCTATTTTGGATGATAAAGGCCAAAATGAGTCTTCTACGGGTAAGGGGATCCCGCAGGGAGCGGTATTTTCTCCGCTCCTTATGAATGTGGTTCTTCACGAACTAGACGGTGTCGCCCTGTCTATCTGTAAAGAGAAAGGACTCACGTATGGGCGTTATGCCGATGACTGCACGATAGGAACGGGAGTCAATTCGGATAGCCTTGCGCGAGATACACTCAACCCACTTAGCCAGTTTATGAAAACTGAGCTAGGCGGACTGTATTTTAAGGTCAAAATGATCAAGAAAGCGGGGTGTATCTTAGGGGCCCACTTGGTATTACCTCGGGGGGATAAAAAGGGAGGTAACCTCACTCTCAAAGTACCAATGGATAGAGTAATCTATCGACTAACCCAAAAGGGCTTTCTGAAGCCAAGTCAAAAGTTTGTATTGGGATTGGGAAAGAACCCCGTGGCCATTAGCTATCGATACAAAATGGTAGCCCTCGGGTTAATCCGTTATTATTTACCTTGCGACAACCTAGGGAAGAATCTGATATCCCTCCTCAAGAGGGATCTCTTTCATTCACTTTGTCAGGCTATTGGAATGCTAACGGGTATATTACCCAGGGACGTCCCCAAGCGCTTACCGGGCGCGGTTAGCATTTATAGACACGGCATACGTGCGGGGATCGACCTTATTCGAAAAAATACCCCCTCCCCCTGTGTTCAATTAAGAAAGAAAGACATCCGCCAAAAGGAAAGGGTGGGGGAATCGGAAGAGGGGAAAGTCAACAGTATTCTATTCCGCCCGTGTGCCTGCAAGAAATGCCAGGAGACAGGCGTTAGGATTTTCCAGGTGAGAAAAATGAAGGACTATCTGAAGATTATGGGGGGGCTTGTGGTCAAAACAAAAGGCCAGTATTTCGGTGGTGTATCCGCGTTACGGAAAGTGCTTTCGCAAAAACGACTTCCTTTATGCGCGACTCATTTTCAAATGATGGAAAAAGGGAAGCTTCGCTTTTCGAACCTTTCCGTAACAGCCACTTGTCAATCGTATAAACTCATGAAAAACGACCAGGAGTTTTTTGAGCTCAAAGAAAAGCCCAGAAAAAGCCGTCGTAAATGACTTCCCCCCCTATCTGAGGTAATATGGAAATATGGTGTGAACAGACCCCAACGAGACGAGAGAAATTAGTGTTTCTAGATCAGAAATATGTGGCGACGATAGGCAAATGAAGCGGATCGACTATAATGAGGAGGACGACAGACCGAGGATCGGGCAGCAGGGCTCCCCCAGGGTTGAGGGGAAGAAATGCATAATGACATATATAATGAGATATTGTTCGTACAAGCATTCAACCTTCCGCCTTCATCACCAGCCCAGTCCAACAGAAGCCTTCACCCAGCCTTAAGCAGACCCGAACCATATGAAATGCATAATGACATATATAATGAATGAATGCATAATGACATAGAGAATATATGCTTTGGCGGAGGTTTGAACATCTTTCCCTCTCCTCTCCCTAACAGTCGAGCCTGCTTGCGCATCCTCTCCTCTCCTTAACAGTCGAGCACCTAAAGGTCCTTATCAGTCGAGCACCTAAAGGTTAGGGTTTACTTATTGGTTTGGGGGGTTAACAGTCGAGCATGCTTGCGCATCCTTAACAGTCGAGCGATGGCGGCCTTATTAGTCGAGCGTTCGTACCTCACCCTGCCGGGGGCACCCTACGAGATTGGCCATTTGACCGTGGCGGAGGTTTTGGAATATTGAGCAACGCCCCCACCCAATAAGTCAATTGAAATGCATAATGACATATATAATGAGATATTTGGATATTCTTCGTACAAGCATTCAACCTTTTCTGTTCAACTTCCCAACCTTTCGGATCATTGGGCAATCGAACAGAAAGCATATCAGATATGGATCAACGGCCAACCCAATCCATCATCGGGTCATCACGTCCACCCGCCGTATCAACAACTGAAGGGAATCGTATTGAATGCTAGCCCTCCCCTCCCACCCATCCATCCATCCAAACTCTGCTCTCTGTCTGATGTCCCATCCAAAACATAAAGCCTTCCAGCCAAGCCATCGATCCATCTGGCTTCCTCCGTCCCGGCATGTTGTAATGCAGGGGGAGTAAAGTAAGCTACTAAGAGTATTTGTGGAATGTCAAATCCATAATACATAAAGAAAAAGGTAACAAAGTGGTAAGTTCGTGGATAAAGCACTTACTTCTGATCCTTGCTCAGTTGGGTCGTGCAATGCAACAAGGTAAAAAAGGGTCAACTAAGTGTTCGTATTATATATTTCATAATAATAATGCTAAATCCCATAAAAAAGAGGTTCTATTATCAAAAGCCCGATCGAAAGGTTGGTACCTCCCTAAGATGAACTAAGTGAGTGATCTAGGGTGAGCTTGCCGAACTCTCGACTAAAGGCCGCCATCGCTACTAGGTTTAGTTCTTCCAGTGGGTAAGTAGTTTTTCAAGTCAATTCTGAAGATTCCGGTTGCCCAAGAAGCGGTTCCGGTCGATCCAAAGAAACGTTCTGAGATGTGATTATATCTATATTAAACCCGTGGTTGGCATGGGTCGTGGACATAATCCTCACCTCAACTGGGTTGGTAAAGGTAATTTGTCATTAGGCAAGTAGCTAAATGATAGCCTGCCTTGAAGGTTATTCCTTCTCAATCCATCCCGTCTACCCGGTACTTGCTTCTAATCTAAGGTCTTCTAGCATTCCCTCCCTCCAAAGCACCTCATGATCTAGGGTTTCTAAAGATCTATTTCTGGCAGGTAAAGAGTAGGTCAAAAAGGGGTTATGCCTGCCATACCTGACTGCAACTTTCGTGTTCCTGGCTGGGCTGGCTTCATCCAATTAATAGGTTGGGCAGCAAGCACTCACTCAATGTCCTAAAATAGAAGTTCGTGAATGAAGCACTTGTCCTTCTCCTTCCTGACTTGCCTGACTTGGTTGGGTTGTACGGTAATTCGTGGAAAAGAAAGCTCACACTCACAAGAAGTGTCGTCATATTATATAAGTAATAAGAGTCAATTATCAAGCCCGCTGTAAAGGCTCCCCTACCCTATTCTCTGGGCAACTAACTAGAGAATCCTCCATCCGGCAGTGAAAACGATCAAAGCTAAAGGGAAAGGCCAGCCTCTCGGGACAACTAGAAGAAATCCCTCAATCCATCCCAAGGGGCGATGTCCCAACAAGAATCCAATGTACCCCAAGGCATCCGGAAGTGAAAGGATCTAAGTGAAAGGGAAACCCTAACCCTATTGGCTAATCAACCCTAAATCTGGAGCTTCTAATCGAAGGGGGTAATGGGTTGGGGATAACTCCATGATGCTTCTAGAGTGAGAAGGGGTTGTTGGGTTTTTTGGTATCACTCAATGGCACGCGCTATCATATAGTTTTCAAGTAAGTGAAAAGGATGCAAAGAAATAAGTCAACCTCCCGAAACCCAAGATCAAATATGCTCTCCCCCCAGTCAATCCATTCATTAAACATGTTCGAATCATGAACTAGATTACATATGTAATATCAATCTATGAGGGAAGGGGTAGTAGCTTGTCTGGTAGGCTGTATTGATCACTGGGAAGGCCATGGATTCATGGTTTCATAGCTCCGAACGAAATATTGGTTCGGGTGGTAGCGGTGTGGATGGGCTTCCTCTCGCTCTGTGCTTTGGTCGCTAAGGTGAGTGCTAAAGGTGAGGTAATATATAGAGTGCTCATGTTCATTGTCATTTTTTGGGTTGGTAAAGGTTGACCCTATGGTTATGTAAAAAAGAGACATTGTTGCACGCCTCTCCCTGATGGGGCGATACAATACAGATAGGTAACAAGGTTGAGGTTCCCTCTTTCCCTAACTAAGTTAGGTTCAGCCAAGGTTTCACCTGGTAACGAAATAACTCCCTCTATATATTTCTATATTTAGATGATGTGACTCGGTAATGGGGTGTGTATATTGAATGAACCCGCACGAACAACTATTTATGTGAGGCATTTCTTTTTATTGATGCTCGGAACTGAAATGTTTAGAAAGAGAGACTTAGCTGCGTCTACTGGAGATGACCTATACCCGCTTTGGACAAAGGGTTCGGTGCAGCGCCCAAACACGATCCTGCCCCGTCCTTCCCTTATCATAGAAATCTTTCCGGGAGTTCGCTCCCTTACACTATGCTCATTCTTGAACCATAATAGTCCTCCTAATAATGCCACCTAATATATATATATATTTCCACATTCTAAATCTGTTCACCGTTTGCTTCCGTGTTTGCGGGTACGAGGGGCCCATGCTAGTACCTGTAAAGAAATAAGGGCAGTCTCTTTAGCACAGGTACTCATTAGCGTGAAACGGGTAGTCAACTATGGTAAGCCAATCCAAGGGGTCCGTGTAAGGTGTCAGGTGGCCCACGGCAGGGGTCGCGTTTACCTTCTACAATCCCTAATCGTCTAAGGTGCACGGGTTTCTTCACCAGGCAGCGATGACGGGCCCAATTTATGTTTATTGAAGAGGAGTTACTTCAGGTGGGTGGGTCCGTGCAAACAAGGTTAATGATATTAAGTCAGTAAAGCGTCATCTACTAATCTGCATCCATCATTTCACGACCCATTATATCGTATCATGAAGTAGCTCCCAACGAGTGCTTCCCTCAGATATCTATTGCGTCCCAACCCGCATCTTTTTCGGGTAAGTGCGCAACGCCACCGGGGATGTTGGTCAATAGATACTGAATTACATCCATATTCAATGGGATAAACGTGGGCCCAGCTACTCAAACATTTACACACATGCCCATAACTACGGTCGGGTCATCGAACAGAAGGGAAACCCTTATTTCATCCAGCAAGCTAAGATCAGCCTACCCATCCTTGGGGTAGCAACAAGTCATTTCAACGCTTTCTTTCACTTCAAGTTACCTACCGGCCGGATATTATTTGAGCCAAGCCTATAAAGTCTCGCCACACTTCCACAATCCAAATCTAACTTGCACAATCGGTCGCATCCTTTCCACAAACCTTCTTCTTTGACCGCCCACTTATATATGTCCCCATCGACTCGCTTCTCACCCATACCCGGAACCAATCTTAACGACGTACTATAGCTCTGGAGCTACTTATTCCTTGCACTAGGAAGCGCAAGCCCCTCCGGGACCTTGGTTTACCTACTCCCGGCGGGCGGGTATATAGTCCAGGAAGAGGTATATATGTGCACAATCCTTGGGAACAGTGGTAAACTTAGGGACTTTCATTTAATTTGACCGTACACAACCCGAATATATGCATCTGTTACCCGAATATATATAAATAGGGCGGGCGAATCACTTCATTACACCATTTTTATGCTCTTCCTACCCTCCTACGCATCATTTGCTTGTTACCCGGCCTACGGTTACCTAGTCTCTTCTTCCTCTATACCCGGGTACTGGAATGGCCGCTTTGACTGGTTATTTCTCGGACTAACTAAATTACCCCGCATATATTCATTATGCCATTTAGACTCATCCTTTGCTCAGCCATAGTCGACCCATTTCTTCCAATTATCACGCTGGGGTTACCTTTGAAGCTAGGCAATCTTCGAGGGAAACGTCTCACCGCTATCAGTTCGGTACCTTACCTTCCCCCTTCACTCAGGTCAGTCTACCCTCAGGGGGAACAAGCTGAGTCTTAAGCTATTTCATCTACCATAACTAGACGCCCGGAAGTCTTCTAGTTTCAGTCTTATAAATGTATTACAGCCTCCGCCGGCTAACCCTACCTACCCTATGACCCAAACCCCTTAAAAGGTTTAAGGTAGTGGAGAATAGCCTGCTAAGTTGTGGAGAATAGCTTTGTACCTTCCTCACCTCAGTGGAGCCCTACCCCTATATAAGGTTCCTTACCCCTTATAAGCTAGGTAGAGCTTACCCTTATAAGCTAGGTAGAGCATATAATTCTAAGGTGGAGAGGAGAAAAGCCCCAGTGGACTAATCCCCAATGGTGGTAAACCAACCTTTTCAAGGCCTGTGGGGACTAATCGGTAAACCAACCTGATAAACCGGACCCTATTGGAACTAAACCCCTAAGCTGTCACTCAACCTGTGGGAACTAATCCCTACCATAGTGCATAGGAACTAATCCCTATTGTTCGAAGCAGCAGCATACGAAACTAGGAGAGGCCCGCGTTCGACCACCCACCTTTCATGGAGTTACGAATGGCTTTAGGAGCAGCATCCGTCCCTGAACTTGAAGCATCCGTCCGGTCCTTGATTCGAAGATCCGCCCGTCCTTCTAGCAAGAAGAAAGCCAAGATAAGTCCAACACTTATTGGCGTTGCTGGTCGAGGGTTGTTTATATACTTTCAATTTCTCTTTCTTTGTATAAGATATTATGCTCGATGATTTGAGCTACGATCCCAGTAGATGCTAAAGCGTAATTACTTATATAATAAAGCGTAATTATAAGCAGCATTGTCGATCCAAGATTCGATCCAAAAGACTCTGCTACCTTTACGCATTTGTGGAACAATACCAAGTCGAGGCCAGGTCCCACAGTTGGCACTATGAGACAGAAGGAACAGATACGGTTCTGATGCTGCTTGGTTGGATAGATACAACTGCTTGAACCCTTGAGCTTGGAGCGCTACCGCGGGAAGAAGAATAATGAGCGAAACCCCTTGTCCCCCGGAGGGAACAAGCGGCTTCGCACCTTGCTTGAGCTTGGCTTTTCTCATATTGCTTGCTTGATTGTGTTTCCGCTACTTAGTTCCCCTTGCAATCAATACGCTTAAACAGGACAGACGCTTCGAACCTTGAAGGAAGGAGCTTGGTTGGATAGATACTTCCCCCCCATAATGGTTTGAGCACTGGGTTGCAAAAGGCTCACAGATCGCTATCGCTTGACCCCTTGAAATGGAGCGCTACCGATCAATATCCGGGAACAAGGAACCTGCCGCATAGACGAGACATGAAACTGTGTGTGAGCTGCCGCTACGCTAGCCGAGACCGGGATAAATTCATGCTGTTCATGCTGTTACATTACCGCTTTACCCATTACCCTTTCACTGAAAGGTAGAGTGGGTATACTGGACACTGCTAGCTCTCTGCCTTTTTCCATGCACTAATAACTAGTAGAGCTTACGAGTATGGACTTCAGGCAGTTTCAGGATCTAAGCTGAAGCTGAGGGCGTAAAGCACTTAGGTTTAGATCCTGGAACTCCCTCTATCTACCGCCAGCCAGAACTGAAGAGACACGAGGCTGGATTATTAGCCAAGGAAAGACACTTTTAGTCGCATGCTCCTACAGGGATGGTCCCAAGAGGCAGGGGAGGGTTGACTTACCTTTAGCTGCTTGAACTGCCGGACGGATTGCTGCTTGGTGGATTATGTGGTGGTCCATCAGAGCAACCTCATTGGATATGCTATCACACTTGCTTTATAAATGCCTTTGTTGCTATGGCACTCTGACTATACACCTTCAGGGCTAGCTAGCCTTTTTAGCCCTACTTGAACACTTTAGGAATTAATGGCTATAAACCCCTTCCCTTAGAAGCACCGGATGGATGGTGGGTTATTAGCCGAGGTATTAGTAGCATGATGCTCCTGCGGTAGCCTATAGGGTTGAACTTTAGCTGCTTGAACTGCCCCGGCCGGATAGAGTATAAACAGCCGGAACTTCAATCAGGGACATGGCTGGATGGATGGCTTGGGTAGATGGATGGCATTATGGGACATCAGAGAGCCTCCTTGGGATGGGATTATGGGATGGATGGGGGGACTTCAGACTGCTCTAGATATGCCCAGACAGACAGAGCCAGCTTAACAACGAGATAGCTCTACTCGGACCGCTTTGCCATCATTCTAGGATTGTCAGTCAACGAACGTCGAACCGAAAACTTCCAAGATCTAAATCTCTAAAGCCCGCCCAAACTATAGATAGATATCAAAATATAGATATCAAAAGTTTTATGGATTTGACATAACCTCTACTTGCGGCTTTCATTTATGTTTTACCACTAAGTTGTGGGATCGACCGGAACCAACCTGGTGCCTTAATATGGGAATTTGAATGATAACCTCTCAACTGGGCCTTTCTATTTGTTATTTATCCACTCACACCCTTTCTCTTTATAGACATAATATAAGGCGGGCTTTTGACCTTTACCCTAAGTGCGACGATGCTATCTGTAGTGTTTACCACTCTTTATATGACTAGCTTACTTATCTGATTACTTCAAGTTATCGCTACCGCTAGTGAGAATAGGTCGGTCCTCCCATCAGCCTTGTTGAGATTGGCGCCCCTGCCCAGAAGCCTTGTTAGATTGGCCAGAACCCCGGAATAAGCTCGCCCAGGAACATTGTAAGATCCATATAGCCTTAAGCCATGGAGCATTTGAAGATAAGGTTCTTCCATAAGCAAGTGAGTGAGTAGTCATCGGGAATGCACAATTTCAAGCCAACTTAGAGATAGAGATCTGGCAAGGAAGGAGCGGCTAGGAGACGTCCAGCCGCGTTTTAGTCCTGCTTTTTAGATATGGTGGGAAGGAAGGTGGCCTATAGCTTGTTATGAATTCGGACTGATTGCTAGCAGGAAATAAATGACCTTACTTGCCCAAGTTTGCTATAGTTCCCGACCGACCCGAACTGTAGCACTTGGGCCTAATAGGTTACCAGTGAAATGGGGACTCATGTACCGAAGCATTTACCTAACGACTTCATTGAAGAGGCTAAAAAGAGTCATGTCAATTTCTAAGGATTCTATATCCCTGTCGGTCGACCTATAAACAGGTTCTTTATTTTCTTAGAAAAGTATTGACTCGTATCATTTCGGTAACTAGAGATAGAATCAAGCCGGATCAAATTGACGAGGGCATAATGACATAGATGATAGCCACATTGTTGAAGGAAAGGGCAAGAAGAATGACCCCCTCCTGGCAGCGCGTGCTCACTCACGAAAATTAGGATGCGCGGGCGCATAGCAAGTCAAGTGGCGAACGGGTGCATGACACGCGGGAATCTGCCGAACGAACAGTTCACTCCAAAAGTAGATAGACTGGATCTGGATCCCCCAATATTGATTTGATTCGGGCTAGTCCATGCATGGCGTATCATGAGCCAGAAATCTCAGATCTTGTCAAGTATAGAAAAAATCCCTCACCATATGAATAGTGAGTGACCCCTATGAAGAAGTAGGGGCCCTTACCTGTGGACTTTGAATTGAAGGAAGGTCCCGGAGGGGCTTGCGCTTCCTAGTGCAAGGAAGAAACGAATTAGCTCATAAATAAGCTCTCAGGTAATGAACAGGCCAACATCAAGAGGTAAACCTCATTCGTTATCGGGATGACTTCTCGCGGGATCGGATCACACAACCACTTCGTCCCTCAAACGTGCCTTATATAACACGCCTTATCGGTTGATGATAGACGACCACAAGGAGATGGACGATGGAGTCGAGCCGGATGGATATCATATCCTTGCCTAATACTATCAAGCAAGGCAAGGTTATACCAGAATTTGTCCCTTACCTTCGTCGCAGAGTTAAGTCTTTTAGCAGCCCTGAGCAATCTATATAACCCCCCCTGAAATAAGACAGGGTCTTTCAGTTAGTTGATCCAGTGGCATCAGCCGATGATGTAGGGCCATTTATTTATATAGGGACGCAGTGATAACATTGCTGTAGGGTCAGTGCTCTGGATAGGAACAGTCCATCCTTACTGTGCTTGGGTTGAAAAGGATAGAGTTGAATTCGGCCCAACCTAACCTGTTCTTCCCAACCTATTACTGGGTTCATACACGCCCTCGATAACTGCTCTATGATCGTTCCATCAAAATAGCAGGAATCGGACTCCCACACCACCAACTTCCTTCATAACTGCTTCACATCAATGTTGAACCCTAGTAAATAGAGTACTGCCCTAACCCATTGCTAAAGCCAGGAAGACGATTGGTGGGATCCGATTGGAGGAGCGGAGCCCTCGCGCTAGATTTCTGGCTGGCTAGATAGCTAGGCTGGGTGGGCTACTCGGTTTGACTCAGATGGGCTTCGATGAAGTTACACGATGAGCTTCGATTAGGTCGATGCATGAGAAAATCGATTTTGTTACACGATGAGCGATGAAGTTACACGGTAATGCTTGAGTATTATGTGAGCTACTAAGTTGAGCTAGATCCGCCTACAACACGCAGCATATATATATATATTCTAATATTGCAGTAGGTCTAGGGTAATGAATCAATAGGGCATTAGTATAGCTCTATAGAAAGGGTAAGAATGAAAGGGTAATGGGTAAAGCGGACTGAATGCGTACTGTGTCTTTCTTCTTGGGTGAGTGACCTGGGCAGTAGCCTTACGCGGACTTGGCAGGTGTTGTCGTTGGGCTATTATTCGTCCGTCCGTTGTGCCCCAGCTCCTCCAACTATGTTCTTTTTCAAGTCCATAAATGAAGTCGATCAATCAAAGCCTATCATTTCTGTTATTCTTACGAACTACGGGAGCAAGGGTAAAGGAAAAGTAAAGGTAAACATGGGCGAGATCCCCCCCTAAAGATGGAGAGAGGGATCGGAGTGAGAACATAATATCTTAAGTAAGTAATATGGATTGGAAGCCCAACCAAGGCGGATGGTTCCACGTCCCAAACCGTGGCATGGGTTTGAGTTACCGCAAAAACGACCCAATCAGTGTGTAATCGGTGTTATAATGATTTACCACCCAAGCAAGATAAAGGACAGGTTCGTTAGCGAAGCGGAACATCAATAGAACGTGATTGAGACGCTAACTCAGGGTAAGAGCGAGCCACAGCTACCTAGCGATCAGCAAGCAATTGCCCACCTACCCAGCTGAACCGGGACGAGAATGGAAGGCATTTCCATCTAATGACTTTACATACATACATAGTGAAGTCCGGTTACCACTATATAAGATAAGGGGCTGCCTGCTCAGTTACCGATCGGAAAGAGTCAATGACCAGGATAGAATTGACATAGTATGGTAAGGATTAAGATACATGGTTTGTCTATTGGGTTGTCTATGGAGGGAAATAACCCTTACTTGACGATAGGCAGATAACATTCTGACTGCCTGCTCTAGCCTCATTGAGGAAAAAGAAGGTAAGTAATGAAATACCGGGGCCAATAGAAAGTGGGGGGAGGGCAATCCATCCCGTTACGGCTCATCCATCCTATCCCAGGCCCGGGATTTTGGAATCGATCAAGCTGGTAGGTGATCTGCAATGGAACCCTAAACTGGATCTTCAACCACAGGCTCGAGCTAGGTGGGTGGTATCCAACAAGATCTTGTGTCACAACTGGATATACAACGGAATACCGAGCTGGATCCCGAACAACTAGATCTATTACTATCGCTTATGGATAGGCAGTCGTTGTTCGAGCAGTTGGCTTCGTTTACTCATAAACAGAGATTGCATTCTCCCTCTAGCTGACTAATGCTCTAAGTGGTAAGTAGTTCTGCTTCACGCTAGCGTACAGGAACCAGCCAGCTCACTAAGCTAAGCCAGGCCTCGCTAAGCCAATAAGGCAATATTCCATCTTCCCTCCAGATGGGCTGACATACCCTAGCACTTATTCTCTTGGGCTGCCTCAAAAGGCATTGACTCAGTTCTATGGTCACTTCAGCCCCCTGAATGAGAGATTGGTCATTGCATCGACAAATCAAGGTCAGAACGGCCGGAAAGTACCAATCCCGTAGCGTTATGACTGGCTGGCTAGGGACATGCCCATGCCTATAGCCGGGAAGGAGGGTCCTTCAGTCACTACTACCGGTAGGGGCTGGAACTGGGGCTGTCAGGCTACACAGAGGGGTGGGCAAGAGGCTATTCATTGGACAGATATGGATGCTGGAAAGGACGGCTTGGCTGGCTTTATTAGCGGCTTTGAGGGGCATTTGCGGACGTTCTATAGCCACTTCAGCCCCCTGAATGAGAGGCCGTAAGGGAATATTTAGGGCCTTCATTGAGCATTTTTATTTACAGATTGCACTCTCTCACCAGATTGGGGAATCATTGACTTATGGGCCTACCACGCCTACCTACGCCTAGTCATCAGATCGGGTTTGAGTTAGGAAGGATTAGCGGTTAGCTGGTGGCAGTATAACAACTAGAATACTTTTCACTTTCAACCTCGAGCCTTTCACCTGGAAACTTGAACCATAAGCCGGAAACCTTGAGCCTTCACACAAGCTAGCCGTCCTTCTTACTAGACTTTCTTCCAAGAGCTAATCTTTAGAGCTTATTAAAGCTTACAAGCATAAACAACCATCAAGCATATATGCCTAGCTCACGCAACCAAGCTAACTCAATCCATCCAGCAAGGAGGAATCAGGCAGACTACCCATCAGTCAGTCAATCAGTCATTCAATCAGTCATTCAACCAAGGAAGCATACTTTCCATCATTCCATCCGTCATTCAAGCAGTCAGACTCTACCCCATCCATCTTACACATTCAGACTAGCCCTCTGATACCCCTCTACCCATCGAACCTTCTACCCATCTCAACATACATCCCCTATAGAACAGACTTCAGACTCATACTTATACCACATACATCAGACTCATACTTGTAGCACTTACAGCAGACTCAGACTTATAACACTGATAACGCTTATACTCTCTCTATCTACAGCTAGCTCTATACCCATCCTCCTTCTCTATATCTAGCTGGCCTACCTGCCTGCCTATCCATCTATTTATCCGCCTATCCATCCTGCCTATCCATCCTGCCTATCCATCCTGCCTATCTATCTATCTGGCCTACCATCCTCCATCTCTCTATCTACCTATCTGCCTAATCCGCCTAGCCTACCTATCCCTCTAGACTCTATCCCCATACATCTGACTCATACTCATAACACCTATACTCCTATACCCTCATATATATAGGTTATGGTTCACATCCGGAATTTTCTATATGATAGGTATGCCCTTGCACCCGGGCCCACCACTTCCATCGAGAGGAAGGAGAAGAGAAGTTCCCCATTGTTTCAACCACTGCATGGGATTGCTTTGAGGTTGATCGACTGGATGCTGCTATTTGCTGGCTAGACGTGTGGTGGAGAGAGACCTAACGAGAGAAAACCCATCAAATTCTCATGCCTCATCAACACGGGAAGGTACGGGATCGAGTGAGTCCCGATGTCACACCAAAGCTATTGACTACAGCAGCTCATTACTTACGATTCACCTGCTCAGAATGGTTCATCAACAGACACCACATGGGTTCTTTCTACTTTAGCTTCGAACCACCTTTCTATGCAATCCTCACCTTTCACCGCCTTTCTGAAGAAGCCGGTCCCACAGTAAGAGGAAGAAAGGAGAATGTGCCTCAGAAGCTCCCCTCATGGGTGAAACTAGCCTTAAGAGACAAGCTTATATTAGTCCAGTTCATCCCGCTGGAGCCCTATGGACCGGAAAGTCCAAGCCTTAGTCCATCACTTAGGTCCTCCGTGGAGTGAAGATTGTCTTAAGCTGTACATAACTACTATTATACAAGTATCGGAGAGGAAGATCTACTTACATTCTTATCTCAGCTGGTCCCTAGCAGGCCCAGAGAGAGTTAGCAGCAAGGTTGACTCGTTACCTAAGGAAGGGGTGGAGTTGACTTCTTTGTTACCGGGTGAACTTCGTAACTTAAGGGTTGATAAGGTCATAAGTAAGCGTTACGTTATTTCCATTGGCTGGCTCGTCTCATTGTCCTTACCATGTCCGCCCCACCCAGGCCTTGACTTACTTCTTCGCTTGCTTTACAAATAAAGGAAAGTAAAAGAAGACTTCTGATTTCACGAAGCTTATTACTAGATATAGCTGGATTGAGTTCGTTTCGGTAACTAGAGAGATAATAAAGCGGTAGGTTTATGGAGGAGCCTTGAAAAGAAATGCTAGGCACTTGAAGTAAGTGCTTTCGTTTGTTTGGGGAGGGGAGCTATACGCTAGTGGTATTTCGGGGAATTGAGGATGGGGGGGTGGGTATTTGCCCTCGCTTTCGGCCCTGTCCTGAGCTCAGAATACTGATTATCGGGCCGGCCAATCATGCTCGCCCCGGACCATAACATCCATGGCAAGGAAGAATGGAAAGGGTGGATTTTGCTTCCTTCATCCCTAATTTTCGACATTCATTGTATTAAGGAGAGATTCTCCAATGAATCGAATACGCGAAGTAAACGGTGCCACACTCCTAAAGAATGCTTTTCTCAAACTGGGTTGGACTCTCATACAGACACAAAACGGTGCCTGTCACTGTAGGGCTAGTAGTGAAATCCAAACCATACGTACGCTACGACCCTTTTTCGGAAGGAGTTGGAATGCGCACGTAGGGGATAGTATGAACGAGATAATGGCCTAGATTATTTATTCTTCACGAGCGAGATAATTAGTAAGTCCAGTCCCCTTGGGGAGCGGATAATGACTTGACATCGTGAAGTTGGATATTGAATGAAGAAGGAGAGGTCCTTACTGTACTGTCGCTCAGCCAAGCCCCTAAGGGAAGGCAGGCAGGTAAGAACCTTCGCTATGCTCAGGATCAGGACCCAAACCCAGACTCTTACCGCGGAATACTGGTTATTAATAAGGCAGCTGCTTACAGCCATCGGCAAACAGTACGACACACACCTAACAGACAGGCCCACAACTACTACTCAACGGCTTGTACCTCTATACTAGCTCTACTAGTAGTACTACCTAGCTACCTATGGACAGCCTTGCTGCAAGTAGAGCGCATCTTTCTACCTGACTGATGAGCTGGCTGGGCCTGCAGTGCTAGTGCCTTCTGCAAGCAAGTAAGGCTACAGGTAGAGCTACATTGCTAGTAGACCCAGCTTAGACATCAGCAGTAGAGGAATAGGTAGCTGGAACATCTTATGTTTTGACAGTTTACTCAGTAGCTTCAGAACCTAGTTGGATAGTCAGAACCAACAGCTAAGGCAGTTTCTTATGGTGCTTATGCTGACCAAACACTTATGGCTGAAACTTGCTCACCTATTAGATGAGTCTTATCTAATAAATGAGTCTTACCTATGAGCATGATTCTTACTTTAATCCCATGAATGAAAAGGCGGCATAAAGTATTAACAAGCAGCTTACTTTGAATCTAAACGAGCAGTTCACGGCATATCTTTACAGGCAGCTATAAGTTTGAACAGGCAGTTCACGGCATGTCTTCACTGGCAGCCCACCCCATAGAGACTGGAGATACATACATTGGGGTTTTACTACCAATAAAGTCCAGTTTATCTGCCCAATAATGGAATCTATGCCATATTGATCATCAATAGGCTTTTTACACCCTTTTGATTTCACAACTTTGATTTAGCCATAAAGGTATGATGATAAGGTGTTCACCCTTCACATAAACTATCAATATAATTATGGGAGTGTTTTAGGTATACCGGCGAATGAGTTGTTTCTATATGGTCCTTAGGGACCCTTCTTCCGCTTGGCTGTTCGATGGAGGAGTAAAGCTTTATCATGAGTAGACGTATTGGGGCAACTCAAGTCAGTCTTCCTTGCACTAGGAAGCGCAAGCCCCTCCGGGACCTTACCTTCCTTGGGAAAATAACCATTCTACGAGCGATTCTCCGTTCCCCCTAATATATTCTACGAAACCCTCTTGGCGAATGGCTTAACACCTTTGATTTAGTCATTAAGTTGAGGTGAGGTGCCGTTAGGCCGCTCGACCACAAAGGAGAGGTGCCGCATTTGTGTAGGTGAGAGAATCTCCTATGCGTTGGGCTTGGAAGCATCTGTACTTCTATTGATGGGCATTGAAGGTCAGTGAGGGAGCTCTCAGTTTGGGAGTTAGTATTAATCATACAAGGGAGGGTAGGTGAGTTAGCCAAGCCATGGTTCACGTGACGATGGTTTGGTCAGGTAGACGAGGTTGGATGAGCAACCCGGTGTTAGGCAAGTTGGATGACATTAGAACTACTTCCTTGGACTCATTTGATTGGGTACATTAGTGCCCGCTAAGTGCTAGAAGGGGTTCAACCCTATATTCAGGGAGCTTTTTCGAATCCCGGTGGTCGAGCGTGCTCCGCATCCTCTCCCGGTGGTCGAGCGTGCTCCGCATCCTCTCCCGGTGGTCGAGCGTGCTCCGCATCCTCTCCCGGTGGTCGAGCGTGCTCCGCATCCTCTCCCGTTGGTCGAGCGTGCTCCGCATCCTCTCCCGTTGGTCGAGCGTGCTCCGCATCCTCTCCCGTTGGTCGAGCGTGCTCCGCATCCTCTCCCGTTGGTCGA
>Ga0213497_1000021_pt1 | contig 18287 bp, 11 predicted proteins | sample Lodgepole_Yose_3_FD_150979 | JGI IMG/M metagenome (GOLD analysis project Ga0213497, IMG submission 150979) | Leaf-associated microbial communities from Pinus contorta in Yosemite National Park, California, United States - Lodgepole_Yose_3 | ecosystem: Host-associated > Plants > Phyllosphere >...
AGATGTCTTCCCGGGCGGGCATCATTGTCAGACGGGAAACACACCCGATCCCATACCGACCTCGATATGTGAAATCGTCTTACGCCATATGTACTGATCTTTCTCGGGAGACATGGTCAAAGCCCGCCATCGGCTCGACTGATAAGTCAAATGAGAGATTGGTTCATTCTTTATATATGTCATTATGCATGAAGAAATGGCTCACATTCCAGTAGGGAAATGCCTTGCCAAACTCCACCTTGCTTACCGCTGGTACAGGTTTTGCTTGCAATGAGGAGATATCAATTTCATAGGCCTCGGATTATCAGTGCTTAGGGATTCTCATCAGTGCTTAGTGCTCAAATTCATGATTTCGTGACGGCCTAAATCTGATTTTCTCTTAGGTCAATTTTGTCAAACAAGAGCTAGAAGAAGCAGTTCGATATGCAGAAGTAGTGAAAGATGATGAAGGAGCAGCACCATATTAATAACCTATAGATCCAGGAGCATGGACACAAGAAGCGAAGTAATAAGCTTAAGTAAGTGGCGAAGGCAGCAGTTGATGTGGGTGAAGCTGTAGATTCATAAGATGTTGACTCAGCCGATCCAGCAGAAGCAAAGGCGGGGGTCGCACCATAAGTCGAAGCGAAGGAAGGAGCATCACCAATAGCAAGAAAGAGAAAGAGAAATAGGAGCAGCAGCCGGATCAAGTTGTAGTAGTTGTAATAGTTGATTCAGTCGACTCTGTTAATCCATCGGTTGAACCAGTAGATGAAGGAAAGCTAGCAGGAAAGCCACCAGCGGGGAAGGATAGAGAAAGAAAAGAGATTATGGAGTCGAGGTTGCAAGCTCACCCCTGTTGATCCGGGGGAGGGAGAGCCGCATGCGATGGTCATGAATGAAAGCCCTGAGCGAATGAAGAGAGGTAGGGCAGACGATGCACCCATGGAAGGACAGGACGTCCAAAGAATACAATCGCTATAGAGCTGGGGAGCGATTTCTAGTGATATAGATCGAGTAGTTGGGTAATCGCTAACGTGCCTTCATTCGATTGGGATTACGAAGTGTTTCTCTTTTGAGAATATTGGATTGGTTCGAAAAGAGAGAAAGGACCCGTTCAATCCAGACCCAAGAGAGAGGCCATACCCCTCACGAAACTTACATCTACGAAACACACGTTCCTACCTCGACTGGATGGAAGGAGGAATGAATTACGAAGCTTACATACGTTGATTCATCATTACAACAAGGCCACATACAAGAGAATGCTTACACATGTTGCTAGCGTTAGTTGCCTAGCTTTTGGTCTTGCTAGAGCTAGTCCATTCGAAATGCAATTCCATATTTAGTGGTTGAGTCTTGAACGATTATTAATATTGGCAGATTCACCAGGCGCGGAAGCAAAGATAGCATCTGAGCCAGGCAGCCTTGAGCAATATAGAAGTTATTAAGGCATCGCTCATTTCGGATCCTCCAGTGCCAGTAGCAGTAGTTCCAGCAGCTACAATAGCAGGAATAAAGACAAAGGCAGATCCAATTGATTCGGGAGAAAAAGTCACTTTTTCTTTTTGAAGAATGGCAGTTTAACACGTTTACATAGCTAGGGGAATGGACTCGATAGGATTGGATAGTCTTGCTTCTTGAAACCTACGACTTCCCCCTTTTAGGCTTCGCTCAAATAGACCCAACGATCCTGCCTGAGACTTGATACCTTGCCGCCTGCTGATCCCGCCTACTGCTTGACCGCATGCCTTATCGATATTACTGCCCGCCTGATATCGACCTTGCGACCTTCTTACTTTTCAACGGCGAGAAAGCAACGGCAACTTCCATTACTTCAGTTCCTTGGTCCTTTATGAAGTCAGGTTCATTAGCACTTAGTTTTATTGATCGGTACTTTATGGTTGAGGATGACTGGATACATCGTTAAGGTGGTGAAACAGGCGAGACATGGAACGGAAATGCCATTTGAGGAAGGTTTTGCTAGGGATGGAATTCACCTCTGCTGATACTGGTGCAGCGTTGGATGCTTGGGAATACTATGGGGGAACATTTCATAAATAGGCCTACGCATTAAGGGAGCATAGCGGGCAGTTCAAAGAAAGCATAACGGGAAAATAAGACAGAGCGTAGCGGGCAGTAATGAAAAAGCGTAATGGGCAGAGGAGACAGAACATAGCGGGCAGTAATGAAAGAGCATAACGGGCAGAGGAGATTTAGCGTAGCGGGCAGTTCAGAGAGAGCGTAACGGGCAGTTCAGATTGATCAGATTGGGCAGAGGAAACAGAGCGTAGTGGGCAGACCAGGCAGAGAACGTAGCGGGCAGTAAAGATTTAGCGTAGCGGGCAGCTTCGTAACGGGCAGCTTAGATACTGGCGGATCAGAGTATGAGGCAGAAGACCCAGGGGGATGCAGAGGACCAGGCGTAGGCTCCAGCATCCGGGTTGGGCAGCAGAGACATCACACGGGGTTCGGATCCAGCATTCGGGGCTAGCGAGCCAGCATACAGGCAACCGATACATCATCCTGGGCGAGGGTTCATCATCCTGCAAATCACCTCCATCTTCTCACCGTTCCAGCAACCTTAAAATACATCATCCTGGGCGAGGCTACGGGAAATGCTTCCTGGGGCTCCATCATCCCCGGATACCGCTCCCTCAGACATGGCGGCAGAATCCTAAACTAAGGCTACGCATCAAGCATCTAGCTCAGACCTAGCCTCCTGATTCTACGACTTTTCCCATTTCCCTTTCTATCCATGTGTGATGAGCCCTGATTCTACTCTCTTTGAGACTTTTCCACCTCTAGCAGAGGAGAGGGAGGTTCGCCCACTCATTTAGGCTGATTTGGGACACACCTTTCCCAGAAACAACGCATCTCCCATTTACAACCTTACCCCACTTGGCTTTCATGAGTGAGCACTGATTCCAAAACTGAAGCATGAAGGAAGTATCGCACACCGCATTTTATTTGGAACACTTTGCCGAAACCTACTACTGCCTCAGCCCTCACTGGGATTGAATGAAACCCCGCATGGGACTCCAGAAAGCCCAGAAACTAGCCGAATGAAACACTCCCGCCAGGGTATTACCCTCGATCCAGCCTACCTGCCTACCCCCAATGAACTGGACCTGGAAACTCCGATTTGAAACAACTTATCACCTAGGCAACTGCGGAACTGCCTTAGCTTACTCCCCTGCTACTTACCCAATGAAGCACCCTCCACACCTCCAAACCGCTAAATCCACAAGCTACACTCCCAATGCTGAGACAACACACATTTCCGCAAGCACACCCAGCATTCTACACTTCCTCCAGATTACACCAAGCATGCTTGATAACATGAATACAAACATGCTTCCAGAACCAAGCATCCTATCGAAGTACTTCAAGGTCCAAAAGTGATGTTTGAATGCCTGAAACATGCCCGTATAATTTCTTTGTGATAAACTCTTCATGGTGGCTTTATTTCTTGCTTGCTAGCTTTGTCTGGCTGGCTGAATGGGCTTTGTCCGGTTGGCGGCTTTATGGCTCCCCAATGAATGAGTAAGTAGCGGCTGACTTTACGTATCCCCAGAAGTAGCTCGCTCATCCACTCACCCAACCTGAAACGGCTACAGCAGTATGGCTTTTCACTCGTCCAGGTAAGTCTTGCGCTTATCCAAAGAAAGTCTGGTGCTTAAAAGTAAATGTTTAAGCATCAAAGACATCATTCGATGTGTCTCACAAAGACACGAACAAGATGCCTCTTCCAATCCACCATCCAGTAGAAGCGTTAGTAGAGCTGCTGCCTATCCCTTGTTGCCAAACAAACCAACTACTTTACAAGATGCCTTTCGGAAATCCATCAACCAGAAGGGCGTGTCTGACAGACAGACGTGGTTGTCCTGCATAAGTTTACGTGTAGAGCTGCTTCCTCTTCCCCATTAGGGAGTTACCCATAAGTTAGTAGTTTTTTGCTTTATTACGTATCCCCCAGATATATTGAACCTGATTTACTGACCCAGATGTATGGAGTAGCTTATTTATTTCACCAGAAGTAGTCACCCAGTCCACTTGAGTAGCTGAAGTATGAAACCAGTCCAGTATGAGGGTGCTGCTGCTAGGTGCTACGAAAGAATCCCCTATAATAAGGGAGTATAAAGGTAATCATTCATGGATGGTTTCCTGCATGCTGTTAAGGCAGGTCATTCTGTTTCTTCTCTTTGCCGGGATGCCTTCATTCCCAGGTGTTGGCTGGCAGTGCTGGTTTTACAATAGAGGTATTGAGTAGAGATAGAGAGATCTGGAGAGATATAGATAGATATAGATTGGTATAGAATATCGAGTAGAGATGGAGGGTAGGAATAGAAGGTAAGGCTGAGAGATGAGGATGTAGGTAAGGTAGAGAGTAGAGGAGGTAATTGAATGAGTGGGACTGAAAGCGTACGTGAGTCCAGGCCTCTAGTGAAGGGACTCGGCTTGGTGAGAGTTAATGTATGTCGGTAGATAATTGTTTGGTGAATCAATCTCGTTGCTGGTTTGATGGGAAGGCAGGTGTGGGCAGTGTTGGTTCGGGCAGTGTTGGTTCAACGGGTGAGCTTTGATAGATGGGTGCAAGGGGTAGTAGGATGGCCGCTCATTAGGTAGATCGAGGAGGAAGAGAGAATATATAAGTAGGTGGAGAGAGGGAAGGCAGCAGGCTACCGGATCAATCACCAATATGAAGGCAGGTGGGGAGATAGATCAATCACAGGCAGGCAGGTAGGCGGTAGGATCAATCACCAATAAGGAGGAAGGTGGTAGCTATAATTACCCAATATGGAGGCAAGCGGTCTCTTTCTTTTTTGTTCTTATTAGAAAATATTCTGGCAGGTGGTAAGGTTGATAGCAGCAGTTAGGTTGACTGGTTGTGAAGATGACTAACTGGATTATAGACCAGGTTGAATAGTGACCCATGACCAGTAGGTAAATGAATTTGGGAACAGGTGAAATAGAGTCCCGTGGGCAATTTGTGCCCTCTACATTAAGCCGTTATAGTCGTACGCGACAGTCTCCAAAGATAAGTAACTACAAGTCCTCCGGGTTCACCGGAGCTCTGCCTTATTACATCTATGTAAGTGCTGCTCCTTTTGCGAGAAGCCTTTTGATAGTTAACGCTCAGTTGGCAGTGTGGGCTAGGAGGTTGAGTTAATATTAGGCAAACCGTACGCCTCAGGGGAGCGGTGCCCAAGGGGAAGCACACCGGGCCAGGAAGGATGGCGAACCTTACTTAGGAAGCTTAGGAGGGAAACACCAACCATCGGGGCCTGCAGATCCACCGTGAGGCTAGGTCGAGTAGACGTTTGTAAGGCCATACACAAATGACCTAGTCTCAGTTTACATCTCACCCAATAACCACCTATTGGAGGTGCCATCCCAACAATACCTTCCTTCCTTAGGCTATTCACCCTCCTAGCCTAGGCCTTCAATCAGTGTCTCCCCTCCTAGTAGGACTTATAGCGGGCCCTCCCTATTAGAACCTAGTAGGTGCAATAAACCTTATTAAGTTTGGGCTATGAGCCCGAAAATTGATAAAGTAGATTAGCCCTTCCCCTCCTATGTCGGGAAAGCGAGTCCCTTCCTTGCCCCCCGGAGGGAACAAGCGGCTTCGCACCTTTGGAAAAGCTATCTTTTCCTTTTATCTTCTGGGTTAGCGCTCTATTCTAAGGGGAGGTAGGCCTTTCTCTTTATATAGGGCTCTTATATAGAGGTTCTTTTCAGGGAGGTAGGTGGTAAGCTTACCGAGAACCTTATTGCTCTTGATATTGACTGTATGCATTAAGGAAAGATAGCTATAGAGCCATTTCATGCTTAGTTCTACTTGGTGTTGAACGCTTCTTGGTCTCTGTGGCTTAACGCTCCCTGATCTCTACGCTTAATGCTTTCTGGTCTTCGCGGCTTAACGCTCCCTGATCTCTATGCTCCTTGTCTTCACGCTTAATGCTGGCTGGTCTCTATGCTTACCACTTCATGCTTACCATTTTCTATTACTTCATTGATAAGGCCTTTTAATTAAGGCTTTTCATTCATGTTTATTACATATATAAGAGCCTAATGGAATGAGCATAGAAGATTGTTTAAGCAGGCATCAAAGATGGAACCATTATAACATAAATAAGGATCTGAATTATAAGCTCCTCATTAGAGATGGTTTTCTATCTGGGCGGAGGGCTAATTCCCCCTCCCTATGGGGATTCGGGGAAATTGATTTGCCCTTTCCCGCCGGAGCTCTAACTGGGCTATAAACCTGTCTCGCCAGAACTAACCGAGCCAATATAGGCCTAAGGGTCTTAATCCAAACCAGTAGATCCATCCCCTACCCATAAGGCCCCTATTCATAAGGCAAGTAATGGGGAGGTGAGTAATGGGGCAGTTACCCTAATCAATGATGATATGCACGAAATTAACAAGTCTCCGTAACACAAACTATTTTCGGAGCAATTTCCTTGCCCCCCGGAGGGAACAAGCGGCTTCGCACCTTCATAAAGAACTCCGTAAGCTTGGAGCTATTTCTCTTTATCAAACCTCCGTAACTTCTCCGTAATTCTCCAAGTAGAATGGTAGAATGTTTCAAATATAGTGATGAGGGGGTTCATGGATGAATGGTAAACCGCCTGAAAGGCCATTTTAGCGCGTATTAAAGCCACTTTATTATTTCTGTACCACGCCGTTATAATTGTTATTCTACGCGGTATATAAAGGTTTTATTCTGATTTAATGCATTCTACATCTTCCGATTCTATGTGTCCTATAAGGTTAGCTGGTCTATGTTCGCTTCTGAGTGAAGCCTATACCAATTCGTTGTTTCGGGTTTGAAACCTATACTTTGAAGCCTATACTTTGAAGCCTATACTACCATGGGGATCTCTTGAAGCCTATGCTATTATGTTGGAGATTTCATAGTATATTGCCTATACTGTGTAGATTGCCTATACTACGGGACTTCTTGAAGCCTATACTATGTGATCTCTTTAAGCCTACTCATTGTGCAGGTATAAAGTGTGCACTATGGGGACTTATTTTAAGGGGACTTATTTTCCGATTGTGTATATAAAGCCTATACTATGGGGGGATTTATCCTATATCATGGGGACTTTATAGATCCATTCATTATTTGAGGTTTTAAAGCGTGTACTGTGAGATCTCCTAAACCATGGGACAATGCTCTGCCTTTTAGTTGTTAGTAGAAGACTGTAAGCTGTTAGTAGGATAGGCGTGATAACCCTATTAAAGGTATGGTAAGTAGGTGTACAGTAATTCTACTGGCTGGTAAAGAGGTATAGTCACTTTATAAAGATGACACAGTAGCTTTATTTATTAATTATTTCTCTATCTATCTATCTATCTTCCTAGCTATAGGGGGCTGAGTATATAATAGAAAAGGATGCCCTTTCAAGGCCCTTTCTGTGATGTCATTTCTGTGATGTCATTTCAAGGCTTCGTTAAAGGATTCAAAGGTCCTTGCCTTTGGTTGAGCTAGGTCGTCGACGGGGGGCCTCGGGTGAGCCATCCTTCCTTCTAGCTAATGAGAGGGTTTATCAGGACTGGGTTGACTAGTTACCGCCTGCCTTTCAGGACCTTACCTGAGCGATCTCCTTGAGGGGAACATATATAGGAATAACCTTACTAAATTGAACCAGTAGTATTTACTATATATTCGTCCGCGGAAAATGCAAGAAACAGCTCCGAAAGGTACGTCATGTCATGTCCGGTTGTCACTTCATACGGATGATTAGAATCTCTATCACGAAACTCAAAAACTTTCACTCTCTATATGTAAAAAAGTGGATATTTTATATAACCGATCTGCTGGAGTAAATGCGACTGGATATGGAACAGAGCGAAGGAAAGCTGAGGAGCCGTAGCTATATTCCACTCGTTGGGATTGCCCTAGGAGTTGAGTAACCGTGTCTGCTGGTCCTGCTACGAGCGGAGATTCATGGGAGTTTCTCCTTTTCCATGTGCTTTATGAGGGCATAAGAGTGGCCCCGGTCCATACATGAAGGACCTATAGGTGGTTCCCTCGGTAAGGTACGGATTCAGGGTGAAGTACGGGACGTGGCGGGCAGCGTATAGTCCAGTCCCGGGTATTGCAGCGTGAAGTCCAGGTTGGTCCCCCGACCTAAGGTGCACGCACTATGAAGGCAATTCGGCCCTGGTTGTTGTGTGACTCCAGGTGTTTTTGTCGTCGGACTGGACTAAGCTTATTGTAGCATCTCAGCCAGCAGTGGAGGTGGGAGCCACACCCGTAGCAGATTGGGATTTAGAATTCAACGTCAGGTCCAGATTATCCAGCTTATTATTAGGAGGCTCCGGATTCTCATTCTGATTTCTTGGATCTAGATGGAGCGGCTCGTGTGTACGCGACCGACCGTACGTGGCATGGACTGAACCAGAACGGATCAGAAAATGCAAGATCGATCACGAAAGTGAATCATATATATAGAGCAACGAAGTGAAGAGCGGAGTGAAGCGCAGCGTGCCTCACTTTTCTTTTCTTTTCTTGCTGGAATACAGTCTTGGTCAGCCTCCTACAGGACTACCTTTCTTTTGGACAGCAACCGTCTTGAATAATTTCATCGAACTTACCTCTTTAATTGAGGAACTACCTACCTACAGCCAGCGGATATTGGATGGAATAGGAGCGGCTTGCTTGCTTGCTTGGGTGCGTGGGCTATTGATTGTTTTCCTTTCTGAAGACTCTTGGACTTTACTTATGTGCATGCTATACACCTGTTCTGTTTACCGGACTTTACCGCTTAACCTTACTTAGAATATGGATGGAGGAGGGATTTAGGGAGTGCTGCCAACCAATTGATTCAGCCAGGAAGACTTTGTAGGTACGGCACTATTCGATTTCACTTTACCCAACCTTCACTTTTTTACACTCTTCTTACCCACCCCCAACTTACAGCCTAGGAAGGGAAGGGTTTCCATAGATATAGAGAGAGGGAGGAGGACCTTTTCAACGGACTTCCAGACGCCATTGCACAGGCTCACACTTGCTATTATTTTGTATGAAGTTGGGTCTATTTTCCACCGTACCATACCCTTTACCTTGACAATATACCATTTAAAGGGACCCTTTTCTACCAGACCCTTGACTTACTGTCTTCACCCAACGAACGGAGTGCTGCCTTACCCAACAACAAACACTTGCCTTCAGCCAGGAAGAGGAGGGATACCCCCTACCTTGTTTACACACAACCACCCAACAGAATAACTAGACCTGCCCTATACCACTTGCTTCATGAATCACTTAGTGGGGACTGACTGCTAGAGACTTCTCTTTCCAGCCGGGATAAACCAACTTACCCTTACTTTTTCTATTACTGCCCACCACACAGACAGAACCACCATCACTAGATACACTGCGGAACCCTTCCTTAGATTAGCTTCGATGCAGCAGCATTGCACAGGTGTTAAATCAAATAGAAAGAAGAGCATTGGTGCATGGGCTTCAGATACAGCATGAACAGGACTTCGAGAAACTTCCTGCTTCAAGATTCCTACTTGGGGGTACCACTAGTACTACCGCTACGCCCCTGCCTACCGATACCTTTACTTAAGTGCATGCTATCCGCCTACCTTACTTTCTTACTACCTTCACCCTAGTCAATGGAGTGATGCCCTACCCATGACCTTCTCTTAGAAGCACCAGATGGATTGTCGATAGCCAGAACGGAAGAGATACGGGGCTGGGTGGGGTAGGCACTTACTGTCTTTGCTATGAACTTTAGCCTACTTTTAGTACTTCAGTGCGATCTACTCACCCACCTTGAGATTCTTTGCCTATTATACCTCTCACTTACCCTACCCACCTTAGTTATGGATGCCCTAACCTCTTGCTTCAGCCAGGAATGCCTTGTGGATACGGACGGCACTCTCTTCTCTTGTAGGGGGAGTCATTGGATTCTCTGTGTCTGGGGCTTTATCCTGGCCTACCCCTACTTGGACAAACTGATTCCAAGAGATTTGAGGGAGCTGCTCCTGTAGTTTGTGGCAAACTATCAACTTTATTAAGCAGTGATGTGCTACTGCATCCAGCTTTCCCTTTTTGACCCTTATGCACATTTCTTTCAAGGAGTGAAGCAATAAATGGGGAATGCTGATTCTCTGTTGAGGCTTTTGATAGCTTAAATTCCTGATCTGATACAGCATTCTTAAATGATAAGCATAAACAATGCTTAGTCTCCCCTCACAAGTAAGATATTTCATAATATGGTAAGCCACTTCTCCCCACTCATCTGGGAGAGACTCTCTTTTCACTCCATTCCTATTTGATTCAGACTTTTCATATGACCGAAAGAAGCTGGTTTTGGCTCTGTTGTTGAGTGCCCTGTCATCTTTATCCCAAGGCTGACCCCTGGGAATTTCTGTGACTTCACTTATTAAATCTTCATTCACCCCAATATCCAGTCCTCTAACATTTGTGTGGAATTCATGGGTCTGATTGTCCTGAACCTGAATATGCTCAGAATTCTGGGCGAATTCGAGTGCAATTGCATCATCAAATCCATCTAACTTATCGAAAAATGATAACCATCCTACCCCTTTCAAAGAAGCTACGACTTTAGGTTGACTATGGAGCCTGGTATGGTCTGTGGGCTCTCTTCGAATGAAACCGGCTGTCATTTTCCCTCTGCTATGTTGCTTAGACTTACTGACCTTTATAAATGAATTTCCTGAACTTAGACTTGCTCCCAATTTGAAGATGAAAAGAGCTAGGGTTTACTACAGACAACCTTCTGCAACCCTATTTCATTTCTTAACTGAGGAATTCGAGAGAACCTTCAACAAAAATAGCAGAAGTATTTTATTGACCGGTTTAGTAATGTATTACTTACTGGTTCCTTCGGCTAAGTCCCTGTCCTGAACAAGTTCGTGGCGTACTGTAAATCCCCCGTTTCTCCCCGGTGAGCTGCTTCCACAGGTTCGAGCCAATACTCTGAGTTTAGACGATCGCTCTTAACATCGATTTGTTGGATGAATGATTTTTAGGAATGCAGCAAGCGGAGGTTTCATCGAATTTTGAACATGCCTTGGTCACTTAACAACATCATAGCGGTTTGAGTGACCGTTTCTTACCATCTAATCCGCTCGGAGACATCAGTTGTCTCACTCGTGTAGACTTAAGCTGTTGCCTTCCCATTCATTTCGGCGCCTAATGACATGATATTCTTTCCCGTTTGCTGACATGCGCCACTTATTATCATGATCGCGCTGCATGTAATATATCTCGACAAATCTTAACATGATTCAGATTTCGCTCAAGCCTTTCCTTATGACATTTCGACATATGACATAACTGGAGTCTTAATGTTTCATGATTTCTTTTTGTCATTTCAAATTATGTCATTTCAAATGATGCTTCCCCCCAACTGAAACATTTAGATGTCCTCATCTTTCGAAGTTAGGATAGCCTTCATATGATGCTTAATTCAAGAATATAATGCAAATAAGAAATATTACCTATTGAAAAACCTTTTGATATCGCATGGATGTTGTCTTCTAGCTGTATATTCTTGACAGGCTGAACATTCTTTTTGCATGCTGAAGAATGTGGCTTAGGCTAATCTTTTTCTGTTATAATCTCTGATTAGGACCCTTTTCTTATTGCAGGAGGGATGTAATTAATGATGATAATACGCAGTGAGACAGAGCCTTATAGGCTTAGAGAAGGAAATGATCTCATTTCTAGGACAAGAAACAGAGTGAGAATGTGAATGATAGTAAACAGAGTAAAACAGAGTGAGAAATTATGGAAACAGAGTAGAGCTGATTGGATGTCTGTATCTGACAGAGATAGGATGTCAGACTCTTAGGATGAAAGCTAAAGGCTGGAATCTGTAGTTAAGTGTATATCTTTTTATATAATAGATTCCATACTGATGCATTTGCTTTCATTGTATGCGGGTAGACTGCCAGAAGCTGGAACTATTATCGTACCTTAGCCCAAACAGAACACTTTTTTTGCTTTTTTTATGAAACTGCAGGTGCCGGAAGGCTGCTCGACCATAAGGGAGAGGACAAATTAGGTTGAATTGGGAGTTTTTAGACTCCCAATGAGATTCAGATCTTGTTCCTGTACCTTCTGTATGAATTCCTCCCTGGTTAGAGGCTTCTTGTAGAGCTTGAGCCTGTGGCCATTGACTAGGAGAGGGATTCTTTCTTCATCAATTGTTTTTATCTTCACTGATCCATTGTAATAAAAGGTGTCTATTTGATATGGGCCTAACCATCTAGTCATTAGTTTCCCTTTGAAATCCTTGTATCTAGAGTCATAGAGTAAGGCCCAATCTCCCTCTTGACAAACTTTCTACTTTATGAACCTATCATGCAAACCTTTTCTTTGCTGCTGTACAATCTCTGTATGAAAGAGTGCTTGCTGTCTAAGCTCATCAAGCTCATTCAACTGCTGTATCCTTTCTTTACTCTCTCAATTTGAATCCACTTCCTTCTCCTTCTGTTGGACTTGGTTAGGCGGTGGACTTGGCTTATGGCCTCTGTCTGTTGGACTTGTTGTCCTTGTTGGACTTGGTGAGGCTGGAGGTTTAGGCTTCTGTTTCTGTCTGAAGTTGAAAGGCTTCTGGTTACAGGTGAGTTTACAGGCTAAGGCAGAAGTTGAAAGGCTCCTGGCAAAAGGCTCCTGGTGAAAGGCTTCTGGCTAAAGGTAACAGGCTTATTCTGTTGGCCCTGTTTAGGCTTCTGGCCCTTGGTTACAGGCTTCAGTTTCCTGGCTTCTGGCTCTCGATCATAAGGAACTAGACCAAGATCAACCACCTATGCTGCTGTTGGATCTACTCGTGCTGGTGGTGTTGGTGCTGGTACTGCTCAGGTAGGCAGAATATTTCCTCTATCCCTACGGCAAGCTGGATGGTTGAAAGGTTACCATCCAATAGGGTTGAACTAGCTAGGGTAGGCTCCATGACCAACTATAGATAGTTTAGACCATCCTGAAGCCCCAGGCAATATCTATTTGTTGGGTGGGCTCCTACGGGTTATCCTACTAGTCAAACCGGAAGGCAAGCTGGACCGAGGGTGAGTGTATTAGCTGGACTCCTTAGCTGGACCATCGCTGCCGGAAGGTGTTAACTCAACCGGAAGGAAGGTCGGATGAAACAAAGCATTACCCTGCCTACACGGATTAGGCGCAATAGGATAGATGCTTTCTCTATGCTAGCTCAGCTCAGAAGAAATAAGAGCTGCTGGTCCGGGGAGATCTCGCTGGTTAAGACATTACCTCGACGAGGGAGGCAGGGAGTTCAAGAAAGTCATCTCCATCCGGGGGTGCCATCCTTTCTTTACCCAAAGGGTGCGGTTAGGAAGGGTAGTCTCATCCTCCGAACTACTTCACTTTGATCCATCCAGGGGGTGAGGACAGGCTCTTTCTTTACAGCGAACTAACGGGGCCAGTCTAATCTTTCTCTTTGTCAGAGATGTCAAGCCCTAACTCGATGTCAAGCCGGTTCTGAGTGTTTTGATTTCGGGTTGTTTACCCTTCGCCGGGAGGAGCTAGTCTTGTCCGACCATGCTGAATTGCTGGGTGAGGGCAAGGCTCCTTCATTGTAGTTATCCATCGATTCTCTTTTGAGCTGGACCAGTAGTTAGGTCCCTCCTTCCTCCATTAGGTAGGCATCCGAGGAGCTACCCGGCCTATAGTTGGATTGTTCGTTCAACCGGTCGATTCAAAGCAAATGAGTTTCTCTGGATGTTTGGCCCATGCTTTGTGATTCCTTCAACTACCCTGCCGAATAGTAGGGGAGAGGAAGGTAGGGAAGTAGGGAGGAAGGAATAAAGGAGAAACCTTATTCTTCCTTGCCCTCAGAAGCGCAAGCCCTCCGGACCTTAGATAGGGTGGGAAGAAAGAAAGGCTATGGGACCCTCTTAAGAAGCTAAGAAGGAAGAAGAAAGATGAACCTACCCCTTCCTTTACTTACGATATCAAAGTCGCTAGCAGTGTGGATGATCATCGACCGCCTACAGCTGTGATACGTGCTAGTAGGGATAGACCAGATCATCGGCCGTAATATGATAGGCGTGCTCATTCTTTTTATTACAAGTGGCCGCCAGTGGACGACAATAGGTGTCCGGTACGTGCTTCCAATGATTCTTCCAGGCATGCTCCAGTTCGGTCATTGGCCAGGTGAGTGATGAAAGGATGATGGCCTTGAAACAGGATCTGCCTATGGATCTATAGGCTCTGGAAAAGGATATGGATCTTTACGAAGTGGTAGTCCTTAAATAATAGGTTATGCTTTTGGGTCATAAACTGGATCTCCTGCCTTGGGTAGGTTGGGTGCTGTTTGTTTGCCCTGACTAAGGAAGGAACTACTTGTCCGCATCGGACAAGGAAGGATGGCTTGCCTCACAATAGGAGGGCAAGGAACAGTTTACCATCGTAATAAGTAAGCTAGCTAAGTAATACAGCTTAATATCACTACTACTATGCTCTTGATCCTGTAATCAGAGAGAATCAATGGTCATACTTCATCTATCATTAGGTGGTATTCTCGTAATCATACTAATTCCATTACTTATGAATAGAGCTGTGTTTCACTTACCCATGTATTGAACCTAATCAGTACATGCAAGCTGATATGAGCTTGAACTTGGTGGTATAGGCTTGTATCTAACATAAGCTTTATGAGTACCTTATACATTACCCATTGAAAGATGAACATGCTTGGAATAGAATGGTAATGAATCATACTTATACATGAACTTAGAACCTGTTGATATAACGAGCTCAGCTTAATTAGGCCTGACTGTGTTCTTTCGGGGTTAACATACCTGGGTCCTATGTATCGTAAGTAACGCATATTCATTTGCCCTTGTCCCCATCTATGCCTTTGCTTCTGCTCTTTACAAGGATGCTGGGATTCCAGCTGGTACATTCACTGGTCCTATCTCTATTGCCTTTGCTTATGGGGTTGACCGCGCTGGCGGCTCTGCCGGGCCAACTACTAGAGATTCTCCAATGGGCTCTGCCTTAACCTTTTCCTTCACCAATGGATCTACTGCGCTTGGCTTTGCTCCTATATTTGCTAATGATGCCTCTGCTTTAGGTGGTTATACCACTAGTGATGAATTTGGAACCGTGCAAAGGTCGTCGTGGATATTTGATCTACACCGAAGCCGGGACAGCAAAGGATACTGGGCGAGATGACGCTAGTGAGACTCGATCAATTGGTGCTTTTACTGGATTTGGATCTGCCCCTATAGGTTTTGCAGAAGGATCTGCTTCTTCAATGGGCGAATCAATGGGTTCTGGGTAAACCTCACCTGGAACAGCAGGATCAACTGATTATGAAACGGGTGGATCGACAGGATCTGGGACTGGAATTGGAGCTACTGGTTCTGGCTCATATGCTGGGTGGTCAACTTCAATTGTAACTGGGTAAACGGGTCCTTCAACAGGTGGTGCCTATGCCTTTGCTTCTTCTGCGACGAGAGGATATCAAACTGATGCAAAAGAGGTACGTTCTCTAGCCCGACCCCTAGCTATAGGTTATCTCTTTGAGCCTGATAGGGAGCCTGATAGGTAATTGATTTGAGCCGCTAGGTGCTTCAAGCCAGAGCTAGGTAGAGAAATAAAGCCAGGCGGAGAAACTAAGAACGCGGAGAATCTATTTGTTGTTAATAATGAGCCGGATGGAAAATCTCTTTGGTATGAGCCAGGTGGGTAATCTCTTAGGTTCCCTAAGCTTGGTTCTCTAAGCCGGGTTCTATCTAAGCCAGGTTGGGTATTTCATAGCGCACTGACTAGCTTACTGCACTGGCTATTAGCCACTTTCATGATTTCTCATTGGTTATTTAAGGAGCCGGGCGGAGAATCTATTGTTTAGCCAGGCGCTTCGGACTCTTTTATATCTATGGGCTTAAAGACGGGTTAATTAAGACAGGTTCATATATGCGGCTTAATGAACGCTTCGATTTACTAGAGAGATGGAAGGCTTAGTTCGACCAGTGATTCCAGCGATTCCAGTCATGAATGAGAGAGATTCTAGCAGTCATTATGCATTCGGTAGTTTCAAGCCAATTTGTAGCGAAACTACCGACAACCAATAGTAGGGTAGAAATCAAATGAATATGATTCGGTAGTTTATTAGCCAATTTGTAGCGAAAGATGAGTTGCTTTATAATATGTTATTATTGAACTGATAGCTTTGTTACTGGTCCTAGGGATGCCTTGACGGAGAGGAAAGGTGGGATAGCTGGTGAGTTAATCTATATATACGTGATTATTGCTCAGTCATTATGGAAAAGAAAGAGAAAGCTATGGAGCTTCAAGTAATGGCAAGTAAAGGATGAAAGGAGGAAAGGCAAGTGACTGAAAGGAAGGATCAAAGGAAGGATCAAGGATCAAAGGAGGTTGGATCAAACTATTCATTTCCTTGCCCTCAGAAGCGCAAGCCCTCCGGACCTTGTGTGAATTGCAAACATCCTTATTCATCAAGTCACCAGGAGCACTTCTTCATTTATCTTCCAACCACCCCATCCAGCCAGCCCAAGAGCTAGCAAGCGAGTACTAGTCCTCCGCCAAGCTCCCGCAAGAAAGCTCCCCCGCCCCTAAGATTGTTTGGAGAAGACTTTTTAGGGGTGCATTCAGTGACCCTTACTGCAAAGAGCGAGTAGCGGGTGACTTCAAGGAGGCGGTCAAGAGATAGAGGCTAGGTGAGGCAGTGTTCTGGACAGAGAGAACCGGGGAGGGGGCTATTATGACTCTTACCCTTGGCGGTGCTAATCGAGCCATCCCCTTAATCAATTCTTATATTCCCTTCAGTCACTGTGTCGGCACTAATCGAACCATTCCCTTTGTGAGAGAGAATCCGCCCTTCAGTCACTGTGGTGGTGCTAATCCGGTCACTGTCTGTCTGTGGCTCATTCACGGAAGAACTCATATCCCCGAGCACTGCAGAGAGCTTCGAGGGGATAAGGCTAGAGTGAGACGGGGCAGTTATAGGCTTAGGCGGGTGCCGGGATAAACCGATTCTATGACCATTTTTTCGCACTGTAACGCCACTTGAAACCTCGGAAGGTAAGTCAAACGAATATTAAGCCTTCCTATCGACTGGACCAGACCAGTGAGTGCTTCTGAACCAGAAACCAGTAGCAATCGAACCATCCAACAGAGCAGTTGTAAAGGGTTTATTTGAACAGCGAATCTCTCGGCAAATCGAATATCCGCCTCTTACGCTTCTGGGTCGACTGCTTTTGATACTGACCTGCTCTCCGTGCGGGTAAGAACTCACCTGCAGCAGAGGACCCCAAGGGCAGCTGAAGGACCCCAAAGGCAGCTGAAGTACCACCAGCGCAGCGTATGATCCTGTTGCCCTACTAGTTTCTCCAGGACCAGCGGCTCTAGGCCAGCCAGCGTAGTCCTAGCCGGAAGTCACGAGGATGGAATCAAGCCTCAACCTGCCTGAAGGATGGAACTCCCTTACAGCTTTCATCCCTCGGTTGGCCTAACTCACTAACCACCTTCTCTGGATGTCTTGCCTGGTTCCACTATGGTGATTCGATCCATTAGGTCTGGTGATTCCAGCGAGTCCAGTCATGAATGTTCCGATATGGGCATATGTCATTATGCTTTTCTGCCATTCATGAATGAGATATGTGTCAGACCAGATTCGATCGATAGAGAGTGAATGCTGCTATGGGCATATGTCATTATGCATTGTCGGCGGTCATTCCAGATATGGGCATATGTCATTATGCCTTCTCTGCTAAAGCGTAATGACATATATAATGATTAAGCCCACCACCCAATAAGCATCGAGGAAGGCAGGTGTGGGCAGTGTTGGTTCAACGGGTGAACTGTGATACGATGGGTGATATAGTTATGAGGTGAGTCGAGTAGGGAGAATCAAACCTCCGCCTCCTCTCCCTATATTGAGAGCCTGCTTGCGCTCTTTGGTTTGCTTATTGGGTGGGGGGCTTATGGTCGAGCAACTCAAGTTGAAATTGACTTATTGGTGGGGGGGGTTAGATTGAGAGCCCCGTTGCCGGTTAGGGTTTACTTATTGCCCCACCCAATAAGTAAACCCTAACAGTCGAGCCTGCTTGCGCATCCTTATCAGTCGAGCCTGCTTAAGCATCCTGAAAATGCTATAATAGGAGGGTGAGCCTGCCGAACTCTCGACCACCGGGCCGCCATCGAAAGATGTTCAAACCTCCGCCATTGAAGTGCCGCCAAGGGTGAGGTAACGTGGCCCCTCTCAAATAAGTAACTAAGACGAGCAACTCTCTGGGGGGGGGGGGGAGGGGCCCCAAAAGAGGGGGCG
>Ga0213497_1000025_pt1 | contig 16514 bp, 11 predicted proteins | sample Lodgepole_Yose_3_FD_150979 | JGI IMG/M metagenome (GOLD analysis project Ga0213497, IMG submission 150979) | Leaf-associated microbial communities from Pinus contorta in Yosemite National Park, California, United States - Lodgepole_Yose_3 | ecosystem: Host-associated > Plants > Phyllosphere >...
GCATGCTCGACTGTTAACCCCCCAAACCAATAAGTAAACCCTAACCTTTAGGTGCTCGACTGATAAGGACCTTTAGGTGCTCGACTGTTAAGGAGAGGAGAGGATGCGCAAGCAGGCTCGACTGTTAAGGATGCGCAAGCAGGCTCGACTGTTAACCCCCCAAACCAATAAGTAAACCCTAACCTTTAGGTGCTCGACTGTTAAGGATGCGCAAGCATGCTCGACTGTTAAGGACCCTTTAGGGTGCGTAAGCACGCTCGACTAATAAGGAGAGGGGGCTCGACTGATAAGGAGAGGAGAGGACCTTTAGGTGCTCGACCATAAGGACCTTTAGGTGCTCGACCTTAAGGGCCGCCATCGAGAGGAGAGGAGAGGATGCGGAGCACGCTCGACCAACGCCCCCCCACCCAATAAGCATCAAGGACCGGCAGGGTGAGGTACGTTAAGTGACTCGACTTATGCCTTTTAGTTACTTATTTGAGAGGGGCACCCAATAAGTCAAATGAATACGTTAGTGACTCGACTGATAAGGACCCTTTAGGGTGCGTAAGCACGCTCGACTAATAAGGAGAGGGGGCTCGACTGATAAGGACCTTTAGGTGCTCGACCCCAGGTTGACTTATTGGGTGGGCCAATAAGTAAACCCAAGAGGAGAGGTACGTTAGTGACTCGACCATAGGGAGAGGAACGAACGCTCGACTAATAAGGAGAGGGCTCTCAATATAAGGAGAGGGAAAGATGCGAAAACCTCCGCCTCCTCTCCCTAGCGGTCGAGCCTGCTTGCGCATCCTTAAAATGCAAGAAGAGGTTAGGGAAGTTTGACTTCTCATTCAGAGAAGTACGGTGATTGGATTCGAGAAAGCGTAATGACATATATAATATATGCATTCACGCTCTATCGATCGAATATCGTATACAAATAGATATATATCATTATATATGTCATTATGCATTCATTCGTTGCTCAATATTCCAATAGGAAGTCAAGGCCCGGTAGGGTGAGCTTGCCGAACTCTCGACAAAGGCCGCCATCGACTCACTATTCATATGGTGAGGGTGCGTAAGCACACTCGACTGCCCTTGCCCCCGGAGGGACAAGCGGCTTCGCACCTTAGTTACTTATTTGAGAGGGGGGCCGCCATCGATTTGGAAGCTCACCTTCCCCAAAGAAGTGAGGCCCGGTAGGGACTCGGCCGAGGTTACGAGGTCGAGGGACTCGGCCGAGGAGGTCGAGGTAGCGAACTCGAAGAACTAAAAGGAGAGGTAACTTCAACATAAAGGCAGGGTGGGTGGTTGACCTAGGTCTGGTACCAGCAGAACTAGTTTAAGATTATACAGGAGCAGTTCAAGCAGAACCAGTAGATTAAGCGGTTGATTCAGTAGATTATTCAGTTGACTAAGCATCAGTAGTAGATCCAGCACCAGCGTATCCAGTAGAATATCCAATCGCATATCCATAAGCAAGGGTACCAGCACCACCTATAGCAGTTGACACAGTAGACTAAGCAGCTTAAGAGCCAGTTGGATAACCACCAGTAGTAGCATAAGTATGAGCAGCTCTATACCCAGATTCATATCCTGCACCAACAGCAGTGGTTTAAGTATACCCACCGGCATAAGCATATACATTAGCAGAACCAGTTGTTTACCTTGTTTAACCAGTTGACCCAGCAGTGGTTTAAGCAGGTGAACCAGCAGCGGCATAGGTAGCGTAGGCATAATAAGCTAGGGCTAAGGCAATAGAGCCAGTTGTTTTTCCAGTAGCAGAGGTGGTTGAAGTCGATCCAGACGCAGGAGTAGCTGCGAGTGTAGGCAGTTCCTGTCCCTAAGATCCAGAGCTAGTTTACTTCGTTGCTCAACAAGCAAAAGCAGCATCATCAAAGGAAGGAGCAGATCCAGTAGCATATCCCGTTATAAACCCCAAAGCATAGGTGGTTTATATAATATATATAAGCAGCAGTGTACTATTTAGCGGTGTGGACGAGCAGCATGTGAATTGCTCTCCTCTGATGAGTAATAAATGACTCGGTGGTTAGTAGCATGCAAGTGAACCAGCGGTGTAATGGGTGAATCCTGGTGATTGGGTAAGCAAGTGGAGAAGCGGTGGGCGACGTGCTTCTTATTCTCGATGGATTGGACCGGATGGGTGGTATCAACATGGGCAGGTCCAGATTGAGAGAAATCCAGTTTCTCGATTTGCTGCTACGTGGATGGATACCACAGATTAATAGCGCGTGGATGAGCAGCCTGTAGGTGACCCAGTAGCGGTAGTAATGGGTAAATCGTGGTGATTGGATCAGTAATTTACGTTGATTGTCTCGATCAATTGGTTCCACGATGAATTGGTTCCAAGACATGCATGGATGAGCCCTCAGCATGTAGAGATGAATCATCGATTGAACCGGCAGTCGTTTAGCATTATTTGCATCAGTAGACGGCTAATATCGGATGGATGAGCAATAGCGTGTGGTTGGAGCAATTGGCAAGTAAGCAATTGGTGAGCAACAGCCTGTGGGTCAACCGGTAATGCGGATGAATCGGTGGGTTTGGACTGGATGGATAGCATCATCTGCATGGGTAGTTGGTTTATATCTTGACACCTTAAAGCGCATCCTTTTGCAAGACCTACTAGCCGATCTGATACCACCTCACTGTCGTTCGGTAACAATCTATCCTGCTTCCGGCTTTCAGCTTCCAGCCCAACAACCGGCTAGCGAGGGCCTAATGGCAGCACGAGGTCAGGTTCACAGCTTATAAGCCCAACCTAGCGAGGATCCAGTCTAATAGCAGCACGAGAGGTCCGATAACTATTTACTCTCCCTCACCATATGAATAGTGAGTCCCTACCGGGCCTTTGGTCAAGCCTGCGTTAGCATCCTTGTCAATGAGGTAAATTGGATCATCGTATTGGCCTCGGCCGGAAGAAAAGGTCATTGTGGTACCAAGAAGACTTAATAAGGTCAGGGGCAATATATATTATAAAGGGTTCGCCTATCCAACAAAGTCTTCCTGGCGGAAGCAAGGTTGGGCCTCCCTCCATAACAAAGTAGGGTAAGGTTCGGTCGGATAGGTGGTGAAATCGAAAGGTGGGTGCCCGGATAGAGTAGGTAAACTTCAAGTTGAGGCAAGTAAGGGCCCTCTCCCGGGGGTCGAGCGTTCGTTACCTCACCCTATATTTCTTACTTAGGGGCGGAGCCACTCACTATTCATATGGTGAGGACCGGTAGGGGCTCGACTGTCAAGGAGAGGGGTCACTCACTATTCATATGGTGAGGGATCTAAAGGTCTTCCCTCCTAGCGATGCTGTCTTCATTCATAAAAAGTATATATCTGGGGGTTAGCCCGTCCCTAAAAGAGAAGTCTATAGCAGTACGGACTAAGCGATGAATTCAGCTCGTGGTATAGAAGGCAGGTCTAGGTCTTCCTTCCTTCAGGTGGGTGGTTGTGTGGAAACAAGGGAAGGGTAAAGGGGTAATATCAAAAGGAAGTGCGAGGAGCGGAGCCAAGAAGACAAAACATAAGATTCCGGTGCAGAGCAAAGAACCAAAAGATTCGGTGGAGTGCTCAATAATAAGAAACTATAAGGTGCGCACGCAGCAAACAAAATCAAATTCGGAAAGGTTCAGGTCTAAAGAAGATCCAAATCTAGCTATATGAAAGTGTGTAAAGAAATAACATCTATAAAGATGGTCCGGCCCGAATCTAAAGTGGTGAGGTGAAACTCTATTCTCAGTCTATTCCCCAGCTCTTTTGTGATTGTGGGATTGTTCTGGTCGATCCTAAGAACGCTCTTAAACGCGTATTTCATAAATAGAAACCTCGTTTATTGGAGTTCGAAACAGTGAAACAAACTTACCCACTACGCTCCTTAGCTTCAGTGTTTACTAACTATTGCCCTTAAGATAAGACCTGGTTGCCCTACTTTGGTGAATGAATCTTAGGAAGGCTACTGCTTCGCACCTTATCTTAGCGGGTCAGAATTAGACCGGCCCACCTTCACTTTCTTACTGCCTTCTCATTCTAGGATTCAGATTCTTTCCTTACCAACCCATTATGCTGGGCTCAGTAGGGGAGGGTTCTATTAACCTCTTACCCTTCAACCTAGTACGACGATGAGATGGATCGATGAGTCGGCTGGCTTGGTGGGTATGAAGGTGAGTGAAGGAGAACCTGCATTCAATGGGTAGGCGCTAGCGTGCAAATATATACACTCGTATTATATATTTCATAAGATGGAAATAATTCAGTTCAGTAAAGACAAACACTCGTTATGGCACGAAATGTACAAATTGACTACAGGCCCAATCGGCATGGCTGGGAGTATATTGCCGCACTAGGGCATCGATCGGGGAATCGGTATATTTGAAAGGTGCAGGGACGGACACAATTTCATTAATTGATTTCCTAAAGAGAAATGCACTTTTGAGAACCCGGTGGAGCAGCGAAGCCTCAAACCCATGCCAACAACGGGTCTTATATATTGAAAATAGCATCTGATAACGTTTTTCGAAGTCACGGACAGCCGAAACTGCTGAGACAGAGACATGGCTGGATGGTTAGCTGGAAGAATGGGTGGAAGAATGGAATGGATGGGTGGAGGGACGGATGTTTGAGTGAGTAGCCCACAGCGTGGGGTGGTTTATTGACCTTTAGCTTTGATCGTGGAAGAACTGCCTTATTTTACTCACTACAGCCAGACCCTTTTGGACAAGGCTTGCTTAGACACTTTCGCAACTTTGCTATTGACTTTATCAGCCTGCACAATGAATGCAAATGGGTGGTTGCACAGGAACAATTGGTGGATCCCCTTTGTTTGGAACTAATGCCTGAAGAGAGAGATCAGAGAGTGGGGTTTCAGAATTGATCAGGCTTAATTGAAATGAACGCTCCCCTATGTTTTATATACGTAATTAGATATCACTCCAGAGCTGCTTATATCAAATTCATTTTCTTATACGCACGACAAGGTTGGTTGAACTTTAAGCCCCTCCTTCCTTTCGTTCAAGGCTTGAGGGCACCCACCGGCTGGTGTCTTTCTTCTTGCTTGATCGAACGAGGGTCGAGGGAATGGTGGATAGATGGAGGATGCATTATACATTAGCCGAGCCGAGGACTTGTCGTCGTAGCTTACCTTGCTCCTGCGGGATAGTACAGTAGCCAAGAGGGCCTTTCCTTTAGCAGAGATCGTTGAACTGCCAGATGGCTTTCTTATGGGCCATCAGAATGAAGCAACCTCGTTGGATGGGAACGGGCTTCACACATTGATAGGATATGATCCCAGACAAAGACAGCCAGCCAGGATATGCCTTTTCTAAAACTAACACTTTACCTTTATGAATCTTAGGAGGTACGGGCACTCTCTTACTACGAACCCTTTCATTAAGACTTTCCCTTATGAATTCTTCTGGGCACCATGTATTACCCCTTCTAGGGGTATATTTCCTATTGTTCCTGCCGAGGAGCATAAGTTAGTCTTCCAAGGAGTTGAAAAGAATAAGATACATATTCTAGTCCTGATAGAGTTATGTTAACCCCCTCCTAAGTCTAGATTCCTATACTAGGTAAATAGTCTTTATTGATTGATTTTTAGGGAAGGCTGCTTTGATTGGTCAAACTCTCATAAAAGCCGTTGTTGAAGTCAAAGCTAAGGTTCCAGTACTGTAGCTCATGTTATCGTGTGTTTGTCCTAGTGTTTTTAGAAATAAGATCTAATTTGATCTAGAAAGAGCTTGTTGTTGTTCGATTAATGACCCCATGTTGAGATATTCATCCCATAGAGATGAATCTATGTTGTTATTCTACTATGCACCCTAACTAATGATGATCTCATGATGATGCATGCTTCCAACTTTTGAGTGATGCTTGGATGGATGTTGAGATGTCAATTGGTTTGTTCGGCATGAGATGACTTACTTCCCTTCTAGAGATGCACCAACTGTTATTCTATGATGCATGCTTGGCAAGATAGATGATAGATAGAGATGGGAGGTGATTGGTTTCATCGTCTAGATGTATGGTTGGTTGATTGGTTAATGTAGAGATAGAGAATTCTGTATGTCCCTATCTCGATACATGAACTGTTATATTACTATGCATGGTACTAGTGATGATGGATGTAATGTGGTAGCTAGATGATCAAGATGAGGGTAAGTTATGATGCATGATTGATAGAGAATCTCGTAGATAGAGCTAGCTTCTGTTATGTGAGAGATAGTTTATGTCATGTTGAGAGTTGATAGTGGTTTATTCGATGGTTGTAATAGGTCAGTTAGTTAGAGGTTATAGCTTGATTGTTCAAGATAGATTAGAATAGGTTTTTGATAGGTTTATGAGACCAATTGTTTCGATCAATCTCGTATATAGAGCTAGTATATAGAGAGAAATATGATAGTTGTGAGTAGTTGATTCGTTGGTTGTGGTGATACATGGTAGCTAGATTCTTAAGTGCATAGTGACTAGATTATGAATAGAATGTTGGCAGATGGTAACGTGTGTTCAAAGTAGTAGGTGTAGGGCACAGTGTGACAAGTTGGTGAGGGTGTAAGTAGTGTGGATGTGTTTTGGTTAAGTGGGGCAGCTTTTCAGGTGCTCGGCCTGGTGCGAATTCGGGATTAAGTCCAGGTAGGTGCGGTAGATTTTCTAGGTAGGTACATTGAAGTGATAAGGAAAGAGTAAGTATCCTCACTTTCGCTACCATACACGCAGTGTAGTTCTGCCCGCGCTAAGCTCTAAATTCAAGCCAACTAAGCTCGACACTTTACGCTTTCACTAGCAACTAGAAGAGAAAGATTATTCCTCCCTCTCCAGGAAAGAGAAAAGGCGGGACCATCCCTTAGGCTAATACTACAAATAGCAGATTAAGGCATATAAATGGAGTAGACCTAATAACCATATCCCGCCATGACTGAGGAAGAAGAAGGGTGGACCATCGCCTAAACCAGACCTCCTGGAAAAGGATTGAAGGTTCGACTAAAGGACCTAAGGATTCAATTGGACCCATTCCTTGACTTATCTAGGGATCGATTCCCTCCTCCCTCCTTAACGACGCCCGCCATGGCCTTTACTCACTCTCTCCTTTCAGTAGGCCAGCACTCTAACTAGAGAGAGGGTCCTTTCAGTCATTTACTTTACCGGTAATGAAGGGAAGAGAGGGAAGAGAATGCCATTTATTATAGAGTCATTGACTTTCCCGGTTGGTATAGGCGTTATTCCCCTAAACTATTTAGCGTAGACCACCGCTAGAGAAAGAATCCGGCTATGTATTTCAGAGCAGGTATTTTCTTTAGGTAAATGCTAGGTACCGGTAAGGATAACCATGTAGGGATAACCATGACACTCAATTTGTGATCCAGAGAAAGAATCTGGCTATGTCTTTACCTTTTTTACAATAAGACCTTCCTGCCACCTTTTATGTTGTCTTCCCATATGGACGTGTTGATTGAAAAGCTATATACTAAGTCTTTCTTGTCAGATTTTAGTCATCGAGTGAGTAAGGTTATCCTTCGACAAGGCTGCTGGCGCCTCATTATATATGTAATTATTCGCATCGTTATAAATACTTCGTTACAGTCAGATTTTAGTTCCATTATATATTCTATTATGCATTCATTCTTTCTTATAAAGTAGGCATTGAACTGTTCTTCACCGCACCAAATACCCTCAATCAATCAATCAATCCCTTACCTGAGAATGCCTTACTGCATTCTGTCTGTAAGGTTAACCCGCCTTGCTTGCCTTATTTATCGATCGCCAATGCTCGAATGGCGTAAAAGCCCCTAACAAGCCGGCCCTAACAAACAAGCCCCTAACGGCCAGTCTCGCTTCAACCCTATAGACTCTCTCCTTTGCCTCTGTCCCAGCGTCTCTGCGCGTTTGTATCTGTCCCTCTCTGTCCCGGACCAGTTTCTATGCTTTATCAAAGTGCCGGCCTTGATGCTTATTGGGTGGTGGGCATATGAATGAGTGAGCAATCCTTTCAATTTACTTATTGGGTGGGGGGGGCTTATGGTCTTTAGGCCTTACGGCTCCTTGCCCGATGCGGACAAGTAGTTCCTTCCTTCGTTTCATCCCTGCCTGAGTAGAACTCCTCTTCGTACAGGTTCAGCAGGTCTACCCCTCCTATCTTTCTTTCCCATGGATGCCGATCGGGGGTTGATGAATGAGGGAGATGAAAAAGCATATATTATATATGTCATTATGCCATCCCACTCTGATGAATGAGGGAGATGAAAAGCATATATGGGCATATGTCATTATTGACCGATAAGAGAGATAATGACATATATAAAGAATGACCAACGGGAAAGGAAGGCATGGCTCAGCTTGGCAGGTGAGATTGCTTGGCAGGTGAGAGGGCTTGTAGGTAGGAGCGTAATGACACATATCGATGCATTCATTCATTATATACGTAATTACGCTTTAGCAGATCATGCATCTATGGGCATATGTCATTATGCAATCGAGATCTCGAACTAAATGACATATATAAAGAATGAACCAATCTCTCCTCTCCTTATCAGTCGAGCCGATGGCGGCCTTATTAGTCGAGCGTGCTTACGCACCCTGACGGACCTAATCAGATCAGTGACAATCTTTCTCACGGAATGACCTATCTCATTCAGGCAGGGCAGGGATCATGCTTGGATCATTCATTCACCGTAATGACATATATAATGAATGAATGCATAATGACATATGCCCATAGCAACATCTGCTATCCACACGTGCCATTTAGGTCACGTAACTAGAGAGATTTCAAGGTCCGGAGGGTCTTGCGCTTCCTAGTGCAAGGAAAAGGGGATTCGAGCCAACCAAAGATGTATCTACGGCTGACTTTCGTGAGCGAGCTTGTACCATGTCTCCCGAAAAAGAGAAGTACATATGGCATAAGACGATTTCACATATCGAGGTCGTTCTGGGATCGGGTGTGTTTCCCGTCTGACAATGATGCCCGCCCGGAATGACATTGAAGATCTTTCTTCGTGCCGGCTAACTATTTTGGCGATTCCTAAATGACACGTGTGGATAGCGGACAATGCCGCATTATTATATACGTAATTACGCAATCCAATAATTTATCAAAGAATTTCAAGCGTCAAAATAACCCTTAGCGAGGTTGGTGCTTATTAAGACAGATAGCTCCAGACAAGTCCAGGGAGGTCCTTGAATAGCCAGCCCCAGCCTGTCGTCAGGCTCCGCGCACCGTCTTTAGGTAAGTAATAAGTCAATGCGGAGCACTAGCACCAGTTTCACCCTGCTCGTGTTCTCAATTTCTTTTTAGATTGCGAGCGATCTCCTACTTACTATACCAGTTGCAGATGCTCTGGGTCCAGGTCCATTGGCTTCAGATCCAGTCTAAGTTTAAGCCCTAGCTTTCCTCTTTTCTAATCGCGGCGATCTGGTTCGATAGATGTGGGCAGGATGATTTGAACTAAACGAATAGATGCTTCGATTGCTGTATACCGCTTCCCGAAAGCAGTGCCCTTACCATCTCAGGTTGTAGGGGCGGTCAGGATCGATAGCTCACAGAGGATCAGGAGGAAGCTAGTCTATCTCCGTCCACTCATGCTTGCATGCCGTCCCTCCCATTGAAATACAATTAGTGGATACTTATTGATTGAAATGAAATCAAAATAGTGAGATTGAACCATCCCCAATCATCACGCAATCGAACCATCACTCACCAATCTTCACTCACACCGACCTACCCGCCATGCAGTCTCTCCCGCCAAATAGTAGTTATGGCAGGATTAGTTCAGGCAGGAGAAGGATTAGTTCCGCCAAGCAATGCCCACTACTGCTTCTCTCGCTAGCACTCTCACTCGCACTACCTCCCTCACGGAGGAGTAAGTCATGGCAGTAAAAGGGGGAATGCGTTCTTGCTGGCTGGCCGTCCCACTCATGCCTTCATTAAGGCTTGAAGAAATAAGGCTTGAAGAAAGGATTGATTCAAGTACTTTCCCACCTTCAACAATAGCTGGTTCTACTTAAATAGCTGGTCCTACCTTCGATAGATCGGTCTGGTCTTACCTTGTATGGAAGGTCTGGTAAGACGATCAAAAAGGCTGGTCCTACCTAGCTTATCGGGTTACTGGCTGGTCCTAAGAAGGTCAAGGAACGTTTCAAGACTAATCCTTGCCCCCCGGAGGGACAAGCGGCTTCGCACCTTGGGTGGTGTCGTTCTAAGGTCGCGAAGCAGGGTCTGTCTCTTCTCTAGCGGGGTGATAAGGGAATCCACTAACACACGATGTAGCGATGGTCGTTTTCAGGCAAGAATCCCAGGCAGGGTCTAGTCTATTTGGTGGCCTAGCAATAGCGTAAGTAAGTGGTGGGAAATTCCCCACCCACAATTTGAAAGCGCGAAGGTCCGTTCTAAGATTGCTAGTAATCTGTTCTGCAAAGGTCAAGTCGATGTGGGTGACTCTCCCGGATGAATAGATCACGCCCATCATCATAAGGATCTGCATCTCGGTATGGGTTGGGATCGTCAAGATGAGGGGGAATTGTCATGTAGATGGGAGCAATAAGGAGAGTAGTCAAGATGGGAGTGGGAGCAATAAGGAGAGTGGTCAAGCAAGCGGGTAATGCCAGATCATCATTTAACCTATCGTAGTAGCCGTCGAGGTCTCAACGACGCAGGCAGGCAGAGTGCCCTTACTTAGAGGCACCTAGTAGTGATAATACGGCGTAGCAGCGTCTTTCTAGCGGGTCTAAAGAAGCAAAGCATGATGTGCCTTGTCCCTCGAATCATGGAAACGACGGGTTTCATATAAGAAACACCCCCTCTCAGAAGCTCTTTCGGATCCATCGGAACCGACCTTGTAGCCCCCACTAGGTTTATTCGGAGCCAGGACTCACTTTAGAATTTCTATAGACCTTGAAACTCTTATTATTTCAAATCCTCGTAGCTGCTATCCCGCCTTACATACCGTACCCTTATACTTAAGTGCATGCTACCTTTTAGTTTTAGACCAGACCTTTTACTTTATGCTGCCAGATGCTGTCAGAACCCTAGGAAATTAGATTATGGGGTGCTCCCATTAATTTGATGAACCAGCCAACTACACGAGAGTTGCTTTCAGGTATGGCGGCCTCTATGAACTACCCCTTTACTTTAGTTACTTTTTCACCTGCTAGAAGAACTAGATCTGGTAGCGGAGCCCTGTATCTTCACCTTTGCCTTTGGAGCCACCAATTATATAACCCCCCGCATTGGGATTGATTCTTTCAGACAGGATTTCATAGCTGTACCGAAGGAACATACCTTTGCTTTACTTACCATATACCAGAACTTGGAGATAGATCTTCAGCCCTAGACCTGCAATCAGAGCATATTTGTGTTGGTAGTCACCGGTAGACCTTACAAGACAGCTGCTTATGGAATCGTGGGATGGATCAGGAAGTGGAATTGGTTCATTAGACCTTGTTCAGACAATACACCTGCCACAAAGACTTTCTATCTAGCTACCCTATACCTTGAAGTCTTACCAGGAAGCCTATACCATGAGGAGGTCTTTGGAGGAACAGCTATCAGACCCTTACCTTGTCTTTAACTCACCCACCTGTCTGTTGAATTTGAAATAACAAGCTGTCGTAAACCTTGCTCTATTGATCCACCTTTGCATACCTAAACTCTTGCGACATATACAAGTAAGAAGCATGATAACCCGGTAAGGAACATAAAGGGCGGGAAGGAGACCATATTGATCTCTATTGTTCCTTATCAAAAGGCTACCTACATAATCTATCCGTTGTACCGCCCCTCTCCTCTCCTCTCTGCCGATGTGCTAAAGCAACCCAATCCCTACCTAACCGGTGCTACTTGCCATTGCTGACTGTAAATTGTTCACACATGGGACGAACACGTACTTCTTCCTGGGCATGGGGAATAGGAAACAGGTCAAAAAAGCACATCATCAATCGGTGACTCACAGATCACCAGTATGGCCTCGTGTTATGTGATTGAACTCTATGTTCATTGTGCTATGGGAAGGGTCTATACTTTAATGGGGAGTCAAGGTGAAATGCGGAATCGGGCTAAACAGGGTGCTTGTGCTCTGGGACTTCATTTCATACAATTCCTCTCGGCATTGATAGCGCACCTAATCAGTTCAGAAACCTAATCATTTAAGTGAATCCAATTAATCAGGGCTATTGTCCAACCCCGGTTCACTATTCCTCCGGTATGCACGCACGTATATAAAGCAATCAACTGTGAAGAAAGTATAGAGCAGCGGGTGAGCCATCAAGAATAAGGTGGCGCTCTGCATGCGCTATTGAGCTCGTGTATTATATATGTGATTTTGCATTTACTCACTCAGCCTCATTGAACCTCATTCATTGTGTAACCTCATCGGTAACAACCTCCATCAACAACTAACCCTCATTCATTGTTGTCAACACCTCATTTGTACGCTCCACCCCCAACTAAGTGTTAAATCACTAAATCAATTATGTCTTTTTGGCAGAATCCAAATCCTCCAGCTCCTAAAACAACCTCCTTATCTCTTGGAATCCTAACGGTTGGTATAACCCTAATCATCCAGCTCCACCTACCACTCCTTTTGAATGATTGTCTCTTTCTTTTTGGGAAAGCAGCAGACTGATGAATAAAGAAAATGAAACTTTTTTCAATGGCTCTTAAGTAGGACCGGCTGGCAATGTAAGGGCTATAGGAATTGTCTATGATCGGTGGCTATGTGAGGCTATTTCTGAATGTTGAATGAACCTCAACCACCAGTCAAATGTTGTATATAAAGGTCATTCCCTCCATCTAGCCCAGGTAATAACATTCCTTCTTCCCGAGGCTCCATATTCTTAGAGGTTCAAGTTGAGGGTGAAGAAAATAGATGATGGCTTGCTTTTATCTACTTTGCACCCCGGGGAGTAAGGCAGCCAGGGTTGGACGAGTGAGTGGGCTGGAAACAGCCATAGTCAGGCAGTCACATAGAGCACCCAACATGGATATGGTGGAAAATTGAGCACCCACATAGACATACAGCCCATACATAGACACATCCATAGATAGCATTGATAGATCATATATAACATAGCGTAGAAAATCAATAGCTGCTAAATGCGCGCTACGCGTTAAAGGAATTGAAATACATACCCGAAAGAGGAGAGGCCATACCCCCCCTCACGATACGGTATGGGGCCAACACTGTGAGGCACACTGCCTGCTAATCGATACCACACTTGCTGATTGCCGAAGGTAGGTCTCTTGCTTTATCGATCTTGCTATCCAACCTGTCAACGTTTACTTGCTTTCTCATTTCCCCATCGTTTCCACCAGAATCAATACATTGAGCCATGTTGTTTACATACAAAAGCATATCAATTAAGACATGCCGCCAGACGATTAGAAAGGAATAAACCCCTCAATGAATAGGAAGGAAAAGTTTGAGCCAACATAACCAATAGAGAAAATAGAAAAGAAGTACCCTATTGAGCATACCCAAAAGAAGTAGTTCATCCATTGATCCAACGAACGAGATTTATTATATTACCATGTTACCATTTACCATCGTTCTCACCATAGGATATTTATATTATGTTGTTTCCATTCCCCTATTATTTCCAATCTTTGCCAGAAGGTCATTGTATATAGCCAATCATAGACACAAGGAGGTCATAGCCGATAGTCCATCATTGTCAGCCGGTCATTGTAAACCAGTCCAATAGTCATCATTGCCAGAAGGTCATTGTATATAGCCGCTAGTTGATGCAGTCGATGCAATTGATCCCGCTACTTGATGATGCGATGCCAGTTTAGCTATCTGGAAACAATCTTTAGGGGTTCCGGGGGTCTGCCGACAACCCTCAAATCTCGATCCAGGGGTCGATGCACTCAATGCCCCAAGAGCCGATCCTAGATTCGATGCCTGTTGTCGATCACTCACTCATCCAGATGGAAATGCTGGTACTCGATCAGGAAAAGGAATGGAATCATACAGCCCAACAATCAGCTAACCGTCCACTACAAACCACACTAGCTAACCTACAAGCAAGCAACCTTACCGACATACAGATCTTTCTTGTCAATCTATTTAAGCACCGCTACAGCCGCCTTGAAATGCATCCATCCATCTTTAAGCAAGTGTGATTCCAGCCAGGTCTGTGAAGGCTGTCTGGAAGGTGGTGGAACAGCTCTATGGGAATCCCCAGTGTAAGGCTGTCTGTTTGGGGCATTCATTCAAAAGGTAAGTCGTAAGGTGAAGGAGGAAACAGTAAAGAGAAAGACAAGGTGTATAGGTCGAGTAAAGGTAAGCGGTACCCCAAGTAAGCATGATTTCAGTAAGTGTTACACTCGTGAATGCTACAAGTTAAGATCATGAAACCAGCCGGTATAGAAGGGGGGTTGACGCCAGGTGGATAGATGCTCATAAGTAAAGGGAAGCAGCTGAGAAGGGCCGGAAGGCGCTCACCTGAGGCCCTACTATTATAATGGGGGGTGAGGGGATTTCTCGTCAAAGTTCTCAGTGCCCAAGCAAGCCCGTCCACCAAAGGGCCCTATATTATTTAGGGGCGGAGCCACTCACTATTCATATGGTGAGGGTGCGTAAGCACACTCGACTGTCCAGGAGAGGGGCGGAGCCACTCACTATTCATATGGTGAGGACCGGTAGGGGCTCGACTGTCAAGGAGAGGGGCGGAGCCACTCACTATTCATATGGTGAGGGGTCACTCACTATTCATATGGTGAGGGTGAGCCTGCCGAACTCTCGACCCCGGGAGAGGGTTTTCACGCTCACTCATCATATGGGTGAGGGCCCTTACTTCTTCATAGGGGTCACTCACTATTCATATGGTGAGGGTGCGTAAGCACACTCGACTGTCCAGGAGAGGGGCGGAGCCACTCACTATTCATATGGTGAGGGGTTTCTCTTTCATTCCTAAGCAAGTTATGACGATCATCCCACAACTGGTTCCATCGAAACCATTGACCCTCGTCTGACCGATAAAGCAAGAAGTAAAACGACCAGCCATGCCATTCAGCAATATATGGAGCACGGAGCAAGCAAGGCACCTCGTGTTCGATCCACCCAAACTAAAGGCTGGCAGGAATAATAAAGAACTATAGGGTAGCCCCCCCCTTGGCCCAGCCAGGTTGTGGTAGCAAGTATTTATGAAGGTTGTAAAAGGTTTCATTCATTTGGCTTGGTAAACCTGGAAGTAAATAGTAGGTAGGTGGTAACTATTGATTGTGAACATAAGACTTGCAGCAATCAAATCCAAGTGGTGATGGGTCCGAGGTACAATAGGAGGGATTTGATCAACTGGAACCATCCCACTCATTCACAAAGAGCTCTTCGGGGAATGCACTTAGAATAGGGTTTTTACCTACCAGAAGCTCTGAGCTCTCCATTATTGATTACTTGAGGGCATGGCTTTTCTATCCTGCTTGAGTGGGTGGATGGCAGCTTGTTGGATTATTGCATGAAGCTGGACAAACCTACCTCATCAAGGCATCAAATGAAGCTTTGGGTGCTGGGCAGAACATACCCATCCATAGCTATGTGCATGGGGATATGGCAAGAAACGAAGTGGCTGGGTCTTAGAGAGAGAAACCGCATTCAATCGGTCTGAGAGGGATGGATAACCAAATACTGATTCGAGAGAATGAATGATACCACTCAAATCCAATCAAAGGTTATACCTATCGGAAGCCTTCCCCCCTATAGTATAGTAGCTCAAACCCCCCCATCTATACAAATCAAATGGGTGTAGCAGCATCTGTGACTATGTCTTTTTGGGTATCGGGTTATGGATGCACTTTCAAGTGACTCATCTGGCTGGCACTGAACTCATTTGGTGGGGGGGAACAAGAAAGAATGGAAGAACAAAGAAAGCATCTAAGCCTTCCCCTTATGTCATGGGAGCAATTCTTCCTCTCATGGGAGCTATTTCTTCCTCTCCTGTTATTAAGGAACGAGCCTGCTAGCGCATCCTAACCCCTTCTCTATACAAGTTATCGTACAAGGTCAAGGTAAAAGAAATCCCACTTTGTTACAGAGAAATGCACTTTATCGCATGTTACTCCCAATCAACGATAGATTCCCTTATATGGGCTCTTATCCTACGTTTCTTTCTACATACCTTTGATGTTTCCTAACTGCACTGCGTAATTACATAGGTAATATTTAAGGATGAACGAACCCACCCACCATTTAGCGAGCTCTTTTCAAATCCTTCCTTAAGGTGCGAAGCCGCCAGAGAAGAAATAGGAGGGGCAAGGACCCGGAGGGGCTTGCGCTTCCTAGGGCAAGGATCCACTTTTGTTCTGTCTGGGCTTATGGAGCAAGAGAAGGCTTATCTGAAGGGTCAGTCGAGCCTGCTTACGCATCCTTTCAGACGAGATTCCACTCTCGATGCATGCCTCTGGAAAACTACCACATGCTCATATATAACTACCACCATAACAATGACTGGTCTTTCTTCTCTCTCTCTAGCTAGGAAATCACTCTCATTATATATGTCATTACGGCAGCCAATGAATTGGATTCAAGTTCAAT